>Ga0247837_1004037_pt1 | contig 24216 bp, 21 predicted proteins | sample LaCtaG_2_FD_187115 | JGI IMG/M metagenome (GOLD analysis project Ga0247837, IMG submission 187115) | Freshwater microbial communities from meromictic Lake La Cruz, Castile-La Mancha, Spain - LaCruzMarch2015_14.5m | ecosystem: Environmental > Aquatic > Freshwater > Lake | place: Spain: Castile-La...
ATCGCCAGGCCCGCGCCATTGACGAGGCAGCCGATCGTGCCGTTGAGCTTCACGTAGGAGAGCCCCGCGGCCGCAGCCCGCGTTTCGGCGGGATCCTCCTCCGCCTCGTCGCGGAGGGCGACCAGATCCTTGTGGCGGAAGAGGGCGTTGTCGTCGAACGTCATCTTCGCATCGAGGGCGACGAGCGTGGCGTCCTTCGTGAGCACGAGGGGATTGATCTCGAGGAGCGCGGCGTCGAGATCGACGAATGCCTTGCAGAGCCTGCGGAAGAACGTTTCGGCGTGCCTCCAGGCGGCCGTGGGGAGCTTCAGCTTCGAGGCCAGAAGGCGGGCCTGGTAGCCGGCCAAACCACGGTCAGGATCGAAGGGCTCCGAGAGGATGAGCTCGGGCGTCTTGGCCGCCACCTCCTCGATGTCCATGCCGCCCGCGGTGCTCGCGATCAACACGGGCGAGCCCACGCGACGGTCGACGAGCACGGCACAGTAGAGCTCGCGATCGATCGCGCAGCCGCTCTCCACGAACACCTTGCGCACCACCTGCCCCTCGGGACCGGTCTGGATCGTGACGAGCGTCTTGCCAAGCAGGCCGGCGGCGATGCGCCGCGCGTCGTCGGCACTCTTGGCAAGTTCGACGCCGCGCTGCTCGCTGCCCTGTACCTTGCCCTTGCCACGGCCCCCCGCATGGATCTGGGCCTTCACGGCACACACGGGCGTGCCGAGCAAGGGAAACGCCGCCGCTGCTTCGTCGGGGGTGGTGGCGACCTTGCCTGCCAGCACGGGCACACCGGCGGCTCGCAGCAGATCCTTGGCCTGAAATTCGTGAATCTTCATCGCTTGGCCCTCCTGGGCGGTGGGCGGAACTATCGCACGCCGCGCGGCCGCGGCCAAACGGTGCGAGCCGCGCGGCCGAAACAGGCCGTCCGTCGTGATCAGGCCGCCTGGCGGGCGAGAGCGGCACCGTCGAAGTGCCACGGCTCCACGGGCCTGCCCATCAATCGGCTCCAGGTAGCCAACAGCGCGCGCACGGCGCCGTCGCCAAACCGCTTGCGGCGGCCGTAGATCAGGATCTGACTCGGGTTGAGAAACAGCCGTCCGTGGCCGGCCTCGATCAGGCTCTTGTGAAACGTCACATGCTCGCAGTCGGACGGGCTGTAGCGACCCTGGCGAAAGGCCTCCATCCGATAGATGCCGAGGCCTCCAAAGCAGCAGGTCACCGGCACGAGCGGCTCGCCGCGACGGTAGACGTGGCGGCCTGCCAGGGCGGTGGGAATGGATGTCATGCCGGCGTCGAATCGCAACGCCCACATGTCGTACTGCCGCAGCGCGTTGACGGCGAGACCCTGACGGCGGAAGACGAGGCCGTTGGAGCCGATGAAGTCCCACTCGTCGTGACCAAACGAATTGGCCACGCCATCGAGGCTGAAGCCGCCGGTCACGTCGAGATCAAGCACGAGCGTCGCGTCGAACTGCCCGCCCGTGTCGAGCACCAGCTCCTGACAGCGGGAGCGGTAGCGGGCCATCCGCTCGGCGCGGGCGAGGCACCGTGTCGACGGGTTCCGCGGGTCATGGTGGTTTTCGAGGGTCACGTGCACGCGCGGGTCGGAGGCGGCCCAGTGCTGGAGCAGGAGCTTCGTCGCGTCGGTAGAGTCGTTTTCATACACCACCACGCGGTAGTCCGCGAACAGCCGTGCGAGCCGCTCGATGCGGGTGATCGTCGTCGGGAGGACAGCGGCAAGGTTTCGAGCCAGCCCCGTGATCACGACCCGACGCTTGGCCATTTCGGCATAGCCGCGCCGACACCGCGCCGCGTAGTCCGCCGCGTGGCATTCGACCGGCGGAAAGGCCTGCTCAGGGAAAGCAGCGGACGCGAAATCGGTTTCCACGAGCGGCACGGCTGTCGGTCCTGGGGAAGGGCCGGGATGGTAGCGGCTCGAGCCGGCCATGCCAGCGGCAAACGGGAGCGGATTCCGGACGAATCCGTCACCCGCCAGCCTGGGTGGTCCGCGTCAACCAGTAAAGATGCGCAGGGCCGAACCCAGCAGCGACCGCCGCATGAGCGTCGGACCCGTGACCCGCGGCATCGTTCCCGAGTGGACAAGATCCACGATCGCCTGCCGTCCCTCCTTCCAGTCGGCTGCAAACGTGCGATTCCAGCGGGCGATCTCCGTGGCCAGCCGCTCGGCGTCGCCGAGGTTCGCCAGGGGGCGGGGAAACCGCGTGCTGAAGAGAAACCCGTTGCAGCCGTGGGCGATGTACTCGTTCATCGTCGGACGGTCGGCGGCGATCACCGTCTTCCCGCGGGCGAGCGCCTCGAGGAACGTCATCCCGATCCCTTCGTACTTGCGGGGAGCGACGAAAAAATCGACCTCGTCGAGGAGCGCGAGATAATCGTCCGGGCGATCGAACCAGGGGAGATCGACGATGCCGAACCGTCTGCGGTCGAGGACCGGAATCGCGGCCGCAGCCTGGCCGGGATCGGCCAGCGACCGCACGTACAGCTTGGCGACAGGCAGCCGGGCGAGGACGCGGGAGACGATCCGCCAGTCGATCCGTCGCTCCCGTTGCCAAAAAATGCCCGTCAGGCCGTCCTCGCCCGCGTGCCGCCTGGTGCCCGCAGCCTGCCCGACCGCCTCTGGAAAAAAGCGGACCGGTATCGACTGGCAGCCGGCCCGGACGAGCCGCCGGTGCAACTCGAGCGAAAACGACACGAACGGCCACGGACGGTACCGCCGCCATTGCGCCCGCGTCCAGCCGGCGTACTGGTCGAACATCGGCACGTTGACGACGCGGCTGTGCCTCCCGAGCCGCGCAAGCTCGTCGGGCTCGTAGAGTTGTTGACAGAACATGACGCAGTCAAACCGCTGCGTGCAGAGGCCCTCGATATCGACGCCCGGCCCGCCCTCCCAGCGGTCGCACCACAGCACCTCGACTTCGCCACACGCACCCAGGAGCCGGGGCAAAAAGAGCGTGCTCCGGGTCTTGATATGGAACGAGTGGTCGACGATCGCGATGCGCACGAGACACCAAACGAGACCGCGCGGCACAGGGAATCAGCTCACCTCGACAGTATCCCACGAAGGCCCATTTCGGCACGCCGAAGCGGGCGTCTGTGGCCGTGCCCAGCGAGTTTTTTGCTGTTTGGGGCGGTTTCCGCGGCTGCTACTCTCCGCGATATGACGTCCCAGACACCGCTCCGTCGGCGCACCGCCCTGATCTGCGGGATCAGCGGCCAGGACGGCGCCTATCTGGCACGTCATCTCCTCGGGCTCGGCTACCGCGTCGTCGGCACGAGCCGCGACGCACAGGCGAGTCGGTTCGACGGACTCGAGCAGTTGGGCATTCGCGACCGCGTGGAGGTCGTTTCGATGTCGCTCGTTGATTTCCGATCGACCATGCAGGCCGTCGCCCGCCATGAGCCCGACGAAATCTACAACCTCGCAGGCCAGACCTCGGTCGGGCTGTCGTTCGATCAGCCCGTGGAGACGTTCGAAAGCATCGTCATCGGCACGGTGAACCTGCTGGAGGTGATTCGGATGCTCGGCCGCCCGATCCGCCTCTACAATGCAGGGAGCTCGGAGATGTTCGGCGATACCGGCGGCATCCCGGCCCGCGAAGCGACGGCGCTGCGGCCATGCAGCCCCTACGGCATCGCCAAGGCGACGTCGTTTTGGCAGGTCGACCAATACCGGCGGGCCTACGGCATCGCCGCCTGCACGGGAATTCTCTTCAACCACGAGAGTCCGCTCCGCCCGGAACGGTTCGTGACGCAAAAGATCGTGGCCGCGGCCTGCCGCATCGCCGCCGGTGAGCAGCGGTCGCTCGCGCTTGGCGACCTGTCGATCCGCCGCGACTGGGGCTGGGCTCCGGAGTACGTGGTCGCGATGCACGCGATGCTCGAGCGTGACAAGCCTGAGGATTATGTGATCGCGACCGGCACGACCTTCAGCCTCGAGCAGTTCGTCGCGGAGGTCTTTGCGGCTTTGGGGCTCGACTGGCGGCGACACGTCACCCACGATGCGTCCCTCGCGCGGCCGAGCGAGCTCGGCTGTGGCAGGGCCGATCCGTCGCGGGCCGCCGAGGGGCTCGGCTGGCAGGCGAAGAGTTCGATGCCCGACGTGGCCCGGATGATGGTCGAGGCGAGGCGCGGCAGTGAGGCGAACCCGCGCCTCGCGGCAGCCTAGGACAGTCCGCAGCAGCGCGTCGTGTCGCACGAACCGTGGCAGGTGAAAGAGGTCGTCGGTATGGCCGAGATCGCGAAGCCCATCGTCGAAGCGGGCTATGTCTCTTCCGGCTCCCGCCACACCATGTACAGCGCGTTGTATACGCCGCCGGTGTGCGTGGGCGAGATGTAGTCCGTGTAGAACGTGACCGGCCTGTATCCGCACGCCGTGAGGAAGGCGTGCACATCCATAAGGATGCCGCCCTGCTCCGCCGCATCGACGGCAGCCACGCGGAAAAACTCGAAGTATACGAACGTCACGTGCCCGCCGCGCAGCATCCGCTTGGCACCGCGAAGCACGTGCAGATCGAAGCCCTCCGTGTCGATTTTGAGCAGGTCGATGTGGGAGATGCCCTGCGCGCAGCAATACGCATCGCACGTCTCGACGGGCACCGCAATCCGGCGGCCACTGCTCGCCGCCGACATGAGCGCGTGGGCGCTCACGGCGGTGGAATAAACCGATCCATCGAAGAGATGTAGAATGAGTTCACCCTCGTGGTCACCGAGGGCCGCGGACACTCGACGGATTCGTGGTTGATCGCGGGTGGCTTCCTCGAGCTTTCGAAATGTATCCGGAACCGGCTCGAACGCGTGGACGACGGCAGCCGGGAAGGCCCGGACGAAGGCTAGCGACTGCAAGCCCTCGTTCGCGCCAACATCGAACACCGTGCGCATGTCGTTGTGCCCAAGCCGTCCGGCGAAGTCGGGGTTCGACCGAAGGCGGTTGATGTCGGCGCAGAGATCGACGCCAAACCGTGTGGTCACCAGGTGGTTTTTGCGGGCCAATTGATACCCGAAGACGCCAAGTATCCGCTGCAGCGTTCGCTTCATAAGGACGCCTTTCGTATCGTGCGCTTCCCCAGGGAGAGGGGAACGCAGTAGCGTACCCCAACTCGTGATCTTTCGGGAATCGTGGTGGCCAAGCCAATGCCCTGCGCACCGATCGCACTGTTCGCCTCCAGCCGTCTCGAGTACATCGTGGCCTCAACCGTCATGTTTGACGTTCTCCCCGTTTCTTGATCCATCCGGGATGTTAGGTTTTTTAACCTTGGCATCACCAAAAAGGGTGGGTTTTTCGGATGGGAAAGAAGCACTTTTCGGAAGAGCAGATCGCGTTCGCTTTGAGGCAGGCTGAGTCGGGCGCATCGGTGGCCGAGATCATCCGCAAGCTCGGGATCAGCGAGCAGACGTTCTACCGATGGAAGAAGCGGTTCGCGGTGCTCGGCATCGCCGAGCTGCGACAGCCTCGGACACTCGAAGAAGAGAGCCGGAAGCTCAAGCAGTTAGTGGCGGACCTGAGCCTCGACAAGAAGATGCTGCAGGACGTGCTCTCAAAAAACTTTGAGGCCCGCGGTCAAGCGTGTTTTGGTGAAGGAGGTGCAGGTGGCGTATCGGGTTGCCGAGCGTGGGGCCTGCCGGGTGCTGGGATTCGCCCAAGCAAGTTTCTGCTACCGGAGCAGGCGGAACCCGCGGGCCGAGCTTCGTATTCGACTTCGAGATCTTGCGACCAGCCGGGTGCACTATGGATATCAACGGCTTTGGGTTCTCTTGCGTCGTGAAGGGCGGCTGGTGAACAATAAGCTCGTCTACCGGCTGTATTGTGAAGAGTGCCTGGGAATTCGGCGGCGAAAGCCACGTCGACGAAAGAGCGTCCAGGTCCGTGAGGCTCGGCCGCCGACCGGGCAGACCAATGAGACCTGGAGTATGGACTTCATGGCCGGCCAGCTGGTCGGCGGGCAGCGTTTCCGATTGTTGACGCTAGTCGATAACGGCCCCGAATTCATCTCGAGGAGCTTGGATCTGTGGGCCTCCTTCAACGGCGTGAAGCTCGACTTCAGCAGGCCAGGAAAGCCCACAGATAATCCAGTGATCGAATCATTCAACGGGAGGCTTCGCGACGAGTGCTTGAACCAGCATTGGTTCTTGTCGCTCGACGAAGCCCGAGCCGTGACAGAAGCGTGGAGGGAGGACTACAATCGCGTCCGTCCGCATGGTGCTCTGGGCAACCGGACGCCGTCGGAGTTCGCGCGGCCGGTAGCTGGGCATGCCCAGCTACCGGCCCTGCATGGCTAACAACTCGGCTGGTACCAAGTTGGGGGCAGCGTCACAACCGCTGAATCGCGAGCAACTGCTGGTCTGGGAAATCGGGGGCTACCTCGCGAACCTCGGCTTTGGGATGTACCGGCTGTTCAAGCTGCAGTATCCTTCCCGCATCTTTTATCTGCTGGCCTCGGGCGATAAGCTGTTTCTAACGCAGAAATTTCTCGATGTACTGGATTGGGGAAGCCGACATGAAGCGGTCCAGGCTGCTGGAACGACTGCGTCTCTCTAGCGAGCGAACGACAAACGCGCTGGCGTCGCGGGGGCTGCTGCCACCCTATGGCAAGGCACTGCATCATCCGGTGTTCGCGGTGTTCCCGCCCCAGGCGGCATCGGCGGATGGGCTCGACATCGACTATCTGGGCTTGCGGACACAGAAGGAGATGCTGCCGTCGTACTGGCGCTCGTCGGGCGATGCGTGCGACGCGACCGTGCCGCTGCACCCGGCCTTTGACGAAGAATATTTCGAATGGATCGACGTGCTGGAGTCCGCTGACGAGGCGGCGCGGGCCGGGGCGGCGGATTACACCATGATCGAGTTAGGCGCAGGGTATGCCCGCTGGTCAGCGCGAGCGTGGGCCGCGGCGCAGCGGCTCGGCCTTTCGGCCCGGCTGGGCGTGGTGGAGGCGGAGCCGCAGCACATGGTCTGGGCACGGTCCCACCTTGCGTTCAATGGCGTGCCTGATTCCGACGCCGTGTTCTTTGAATCGGCTGTGGGCACAGAGAAGGGGGAGACGGTGTTTCTTGTGGAGATGCCGGAAGGCAGCGTGGGGAACTCGGCTCAGGACTGGTACGGGCAGGCGGTGACCTGGGCAGATCCTGCCAAAGCGGTGACGACGCAGCGCACCTACCTGGGGCATGAGCTGGTGGCGATGCCGGGCGGGTGGAACGGTGTGCGGGTAAAGGTCAACCGGCTGTCCGACATCCTGAAGGCGTTCGGGCGGATCGACCTGGTGGATTTCGACGTACAGGGCGCGGAATTGGACACGGTGCGGGAGGCACTGGCGCCACTTACATCGCAGGTTCGGCGACTGCATATCGGCACCCACAGCCGCGAGATCGATGCCGGCTTGCCGAGCCTGCTGGGCGGGGCCGGGTGGCGCTGCGTGCGAGCCTATCAGTGCCTTCGTTGGAATCGCACCGAGTTCGGCTGGATCTCATTCGTCGACGGCGTGCAGACCTGGGTGAACCCCGCGCTGGCGCCGGGCTAGAGCGCATCTGAAATAGCTCCGGCGCTATCTGGGCAAGCCCGGCAGTCTGGGCATCTTCAGATTTAAAGGAGGTGCTCATGAAGCCGTACTCAAACGAGTTCCGCACGTTCCCAAGATGGCGATGCAGGGCGAAGTCGCCGATGACAACAGGGGCATCTACAACGCCGACGATCGTGCCAAAGCCGATCGGCGACTCAAGGACATCGTCGGCCGCTATCACAAGACTGCGACCGCACTTGCCAGCTGGCTCGAGGACAACATCCCTGAGGCCTTGACCGTCTTTGCCTTCCCGGCCGCACACCGCAAGCGGCTGCGAACCAACAACGGTCTCGAACAACTCCACGAGGAAATCAAACGCCGTGCCCGCGTCGCCACCCTGTTCCCTAACGAGGCTTCACTGCTCCGGCTCGTGTCGGCAGTCCTCAGCGAGATCAGCGACGCCTGAAAAATAGAACAGTCCTACCTGGCCATGAAGGGCAGACGACCCGCCAGCTCATCCAAGCGTTTATAGCACAGGGGTTGGTTTATCCGAGGCCTTGATGGCGTCCTTCAGTCGAGTGGCAACACTGAAGAGACATTGTCATGATGAATCGCCACGACATTATCCGAATACACTCCAACCAGAGCTCTTGTTAAGGCGCCTGTGGCCGATGCAAATGAGAATAGGCAATATCCGGCAGACTGCAAAACATCCGCAACATTGCGGCAACAGCTCCCTTGTAGCTGTAGCGATTGTTCATTCATTTCAAAAAGCACGAGCGGTCTAAACCGTTCGAGCGTCTGCCGCGCCCCGCGGAATACGCGCTCCTCGGCTCCCTCCACATCCACCTTGATGAGATCCACACGATCGGCGGGATGATCCTCCAGATAGGCGTCAAGCGATCGCAGCCGTATGACCCGCGTTTCTGCCTGCGCCACGTCGTATGCAAAACCCCCGAGTGTATTCTGTCCCTCGTGGCCATACTCGCAGACTCTGAGCATCGCGTGCTCATCGCAGTTCGCCAGGCCAATCTCTTCAAGGGTAACATTAGAGAAATGATTAAGATCCACGTTTCGGAGCAATCTTTGTAACTCTCGATCGCTGGGCTCAAAAGCGATGACGCGGCCTGTTTGCCCGACTCGTTTGGCAGCAAAGACCGTATAGAACCCTTCATTCGCGCCGACGTCCAAGACAGTCATGCCTTCCTGAAGAAAACGGTCGAGTAAATAAAATTCGTTCGGATCGATAATTCCGGATACAAATGTCGGCAAGCTGATGTCGTTGCCTACGTACAGGTTCAGTTTCACGTCGTGAAGCCAGGGATATACGATTGCCGATAACAGTTTACGCTCACGGAAAGCATTCCAGAGGGCATATCGAAAACGCTGAGCCGGGGTGGGGTTAACCAGGCAACCACCAAACGTCCACCCAGGAACGCGCGTCAACGATGCAACGGGTGCGCATGCCTCTGCGACTTGAAGCAATCGCTGGTCGCTGAGCGCTGCGATCGCACCGTGCATTTCCGCGTCGTTCGCGAAGGGCCCGATGCCACAAAACGTTTCCGTGACCGGCCTTTCCCGAGCGCCTAACCAACTTCGAAGAAAGGATACTATCATCGCGTGGATTTCCGCACGGTGAAAAGGCGGCAATAGCCATGGCGAATGCTTGATCCCATGGTCAGGCCACTTTCTTTATTTGAAGGTTACGCACTTCGAATTCATGCGATCCGGAACTCCAAATCTTCAGTTCGAGGATCGAGTTTCGTGGCGCATGAAATCGGACGTCCATTCCTCCGAGGTACAGAGCGCTTCGCCGAAGGCGGCGGCGTGCGACGACGGCACCATCGACGAAGATCTTCACTCGCGCGAAACCCTTGACCACGTCCAGCAACCGAAAGGGTTGGAGGATTCGCCTACAGGCCAACTCGAGGGTGATCACTCCATCGCCCTTATCTACTGCACAACAAGGGCCATGCAGCACGACACCCGGTTTTCCGCCGATTGAGCAGATAGCGTGGTTCTGACGCTGTCCAGCATCACCCACCCGCATGCTCTCCGCCCAGTTGGTGCAATTTTTATCTAGTTTGACAACGAAGCCCTGGCGGATTCGCGCACTGAACGGCGTCTTTGCAGTGTTTAAGAGATTCGTGGTTGGTTGCTCGAATGCGTTGTGGAAGGCATTTACTGCGACAAAGCGTCGTGCGGCGCGCCCCGATTGCAACCGTTCTGTCTCCAGGGCCACGGCGGTCACGAACGCAGCGCGGATTTCGGCCAGCAGCTTGTCGGTGTGCTCCTCACCTGAACCAGCGGCAAAGGCGTTGTAGTCGAAGATCAGCGTGTCAACCCGGTCACTCAGTTCCCTGAGCGACTCCGCGTGCAGCCCTTTTAGTTTTCGGCCGAGTATATCGGCCCCCGGCTCAAATACGATGATGCTACCGGCATAGCCAATGGAGTCCCGGAATGCCGCGAACATGCTGTGCAGTTCCGGATTACTTCCTACCCATCCGACCCGTAGTGCTGGCGGCGCACTCGCGAAAAGATCCACTAGAAAAGGCAACACATGCGGCGCGCTGTAAGAGACCTTGTCGTAGGCGGCCGGTGACACGGAACAAACAGTGGGTGCTTCCTGCGGACAGGGCATGCTCGATCGAAGCACCTCGAGATATCCACGCGATGCCGCTTGCCCTAAGCGGATTTCCTCGATTTCCATGTCGGGAAGGCCCCACGTGTCCGCCTGTTCCGGCACGTAGGGACTCGTCACGTCATTAAAGAACACGTCGAGGTCATTGGAGGGGCTGTCCTTACGGTGGGCGGGCGTCACCTGGCGCGTGTGATCGCAGTGGTAGCCGAACAGACGGCTCGTCAAATCCCGGGTTTCGCCGTAAATGAGAAAAAGTCGCTTCGCAATATTGGAATCCACATGCCAGCCGAGTAGCATCCCCTCATGAAAGCCGGAGATGCTGAGCAGGTCATCCCGATCCATGAGTTGAAAGTCGCCAGGCGCGTCAAAGCGAATGACGTCGTCAAACTCAACGATCTCGTTCAGATGCGCGAGCCTCGAGAGGCTCCGCACCTGCTCGATCACTGTTGACGGTTCGTGGCGATCGAAAGATTCCCAGAACGACTCTGGAATCTCGAATCGAGGGAGGTGAAAAAGGCCTCGTGGCAGGTCTTTCACGAGATTCGACAATGACAGCCCTTGGTGAGGCACGAAGATCATGTCGGTGTTCGTGGAAAGAACCCAGCGATTTGCCGGGTTTGACCGACGGATCGCGACGTTGCGCGCAATGGGCTCGAGTGCGTTGAGGTGAGAATTGCCCCTCACCCGCTCGTGCATCCACTGTCGCACGCGGAACACGCGGAGGCATTCCTTGGCTCGCGCTGTCAGTGTGTCCTGGATTGCCTCAGGGAACGTCGGATAGTCGTCGGGGCTATTGTAGTCGACGAATAACAACTCATCCCCGGGCTCGGTCAGCACCTCGGAGATGCAGTTGATGCTCAGCGCCGCCCTCTTGTGAAGGTTGTATCCATAGCCGTCGTTTCGGCCATACAGAATCACGGAAAGCATGCGTGTGGTGGCCCCCTGAATTCACTTTGAGCGCATCTATGAATGAACTGGCTTCGCCGTGATCAACGTGTGCCAACCAAAGCTTCGCTCGAGCGCGGCGAAGACCTCCGGCGGCATCGCTCCAAACCACGGCTGTCGCTCATATTCGTACTTCAAGTACTTCTCGATGACGTAGGGGAAAATATGTGCCTGTGTGATTTCAGTCACATCAAAAAGCCCAGACAGCAGTTGGTGAATGTCCTCGTGGGTGTACGTGAACGCCACCGGGCAACCGGACTGAGCCTCTGGTTGATCGAGACCCGCTTCGATCATCGCATTCTTCCAGGAGTGCTTCGCGTAGAGCATGCACTTCAAGGTGCCGGCGGGCTTGATGACCTTGGCGATTTGCTCGAATACCGCGCGTGGTCGGGGGGTGTGGTGAATAACACCGAATGAATACACGAGGTCGAAACTATGCGGCGCGAAGGACTCCGCGAGCAGCTCCCCATTGCACCACTGGATCGTGCCGGAGAGACCAAAGACCTCGAACCTTCTACGGGCAAGCGCGAGGCTGGCCTCAGAAAGATCGACGCCCGTATAGTCAGCGCCTGCACGCGCGAAGTTCACGGCGTCGGTTCCGAGGCCACAGCCAACTTCCAGGACCTTCGCGCCGTTCCACTTCGCGAATTCCGCAAACCCCGGGATGTGCGGCTCCACGAAATACTTCCGGGCCTCCACCTCGTTGAAGTATTCCTCCGTGCCCACCTCCTTGCGGGAGTGGCGAACATTGCAGGGACGGCGATCCCAATACTCCTTCACGGATTCGATGTCCGGAATCGTCGCTTGGTGGCTTGCGGTGCTCAATAAACGCTCCTTCTCTGGTGCGGGGTCGACTGCGCCTCACGCCGCCTTCACGCATCGTGTTTCGTGCCGTTCGATCGGCAGATTGGATCGCCCCGGTATGACGAGGGATCGAACGGTGCTTCTCACGTCCTCTGAGAGAATGCGCCAGGGATCGATCACGACTCGATCGCGACGGTCACCGCTGAAGGATTCAGCTTTCAGTTTCGCGTACTCTGGAGACGGTGTCATCACGACCACCAGATCTGACTGCCTGATCGCGTCATCCACCGACCCCGCGACCGTCACGTTCCCCGAAAGCCGGCTTGCGGCGGCTGTGCCGGCAACCGCATCGAATACCACGACACGATGGCCCGACGTGGCAAGATGATCGGCAAGCAAAACGCCCTGTGATGCCTCGACGACAGGCGTGTTCGGCTTGTACGAGAGTCCCAGGATGGCGATGCATCCGTTGCTCGGCAGATGACTCTCCACAAACGCCACCATCCTGGAAACCTGGTGGTCGTTGATGCTGTCGGTCGCCTCGGCCAGATCGCATCGCACCCCGAGACTACGTCCCAGAGCGGCGAATGCCTTGTTGTCACGGGGGAAACACGGCCCGCCATACCCAACGGCACCCTTGATGTATTTTTTCCCGATCCGACTATCCGCCCCGATCGCCGTGCTGACCACATGTGCATCCGCACCTGGAAGGTGATCACACAGTTCGGCAATCATGTTTGCATATGAGATTTTCGTCGTGACGAACGTGTTTACGGAAATCTTGGTCAACTCGGCGTTCACGCAGTTCATCCGATGAATTTCCGGATGCGAGTCCGTGGACGCCGTGTAGATCCGCTCGAGAATGTCTCCGGCTTTTTCGTCGGATTCCCCGATTAGAATCATATCCGGGCGCAACATGTCGTTGATCACCGAACCGAGAGCGATGAATTCAGGGTTGTAGCAGAGACCGAGGTCTGCCCCCACGGATCGCCCGGATGCAGACTCCAAGGCTTTCCGGATTTCGCCATCGGTCGAACCAGGCATCACCGTCGACGTCACGACCACGAGGTGATATCCCTTCTTCGCGCGCAACGCCAAACCCAGCTTCGTGACTGCTTCAACGACGTACCGGTTCGTGAAGAAACAGTCGGCACCGCTTGGGGTTGGCACAATCACGAATGTGACATCCGATTGGGAGACCATATCGCTGTAGTTCGTCGTTGCAGAGATTCGGCTTCGATTTCTGTCGATCATCTCCTGCAGGCCAGGCTCTTCCACTGGCGCCCTGCCCTCGTTGATCGCACTAACGAATGCCGGATTGACATCAAGCCCGACGACTTCGAAGCCCTTGTGAGCAAATACCGCGAGCATAGGCGAACCAAGCTTGCCCAGGCCGACGACGGACAGCGTCATGCGATCGGGCCCTGTAAGCGCTCGCTGCTCATGAAGACTGATCATGCCGATACACCTTTCATAACTTTTGATGTTCGAAGGGCTGCCATTCTCGACGACCTAGCAACGACGATCTGCGGCTTGAACCGAATCCAGTGCCTGTCAAGCGACGTTCACGACTGATCGCCCTGTCAAGCGACGTTCACGACTGATCGCTTGGAATGACCGCTGGCAATTTCGTCGTAGATCCAGGCGTATGTTCGTTCCAAGCCGGTGTGCAGACGAATCGAAGGCTCCCAGCCCAACTCCTTCCGCAGCTGCGTATTGTCGCTGCTTCGGCCGCGCACTCCCTTCGGAGCCGAAAGGTTGTAGCTTCGCTTGAGTTTGATGCCGGCGATCTCCTCGACGATATCGACAAGCCGGTTGATGGAGACCATTTCCGCACTCCCGAGGTTGATGGGGTACGTAATGTCACTGTTCGTAATGGCTTCCGTGCCGAAGATGCAGTCGTCGATGTACATGAAGCTGCGCGTCTGTTCGCCGTCACCCCAGATCTCAATCTCTCGCTTGCCGGATAGTTTGGCCTGAATGACTTTTCGGCAGATCGCCGCGGGCGCTTTTTCCCGGCCGCCATCGTACGTGCCGTGCGGACCATAGACGTTGTGATACCTCGCCACGCGGGCCTCCACGCCGAAGTCCTCGCGAAAGTGACGGCACATCCGCTCGCTGAAGAGTTTTTCCCATCCGTATCCATCTTCCGGGTCAGCCGGATAGGCGTCTGCTTCGCAGAGCCCTGGATTGTCGGTGGTCTTCTGCTTGTAGCCGGCGTACACGCATGCAGACGACGCGTAAAAGAAACGTGAGACGCCGCAGTGCCTGGCTGCCATGAGCAGGTGCGTGTTGATCAACACCGAAAGCATGCAGAGCCCCTTGTTGAGCTCGATGAATCCCATGCCCCCCATGTCCGCCGCGAGATTGTAGACAAAATCCGCGCCGTTCACGGCCTGGATGCAATGATCGTGGTTTTCGAGGTCGAGCGTGAGGTTCTCCGCCTGTCCCGACCTCTGGTACCAAAGTGACTGAGGCTTCTTGTCCACGGCTCGGACTGCGTGTCCGTCGTTCAGCAGTTTCTTGACGAGATGCCCGCCGATGAAACCCCCTGCTCCACAGACGACGATCTTCTGCCCGTCATTGGCTTGGCTTGGGAAAAGCTTTGGCATGCTGCGCGCCTTCGATTCAGGCCGCTGGACTTTCAACGCGGCTTTCTTTTTCCGAGACAGAGCCATGGTGATCCTTTCCTTTTCGCGTCCTCAACTCCGAACCCGTATCCGCAGCCGACCGGCACCGAAACGACGACGATGCCATGAACAAACCGACGGCTTTGGCGTACAACAGTGGGCCAAACTCTAGCGATGCCTCGCGCGTGCGTAAAGGCCGAAAAAACGCGTAGATTTCGCACTTTGGAGCCATGGCCGTTGGCATGGAATGAAGTCGTCGCGAGGCTGCATGCCGCACGGGTGGATTGATCCCGAAACATCGCTCTGCCGGGGTCGATTCGCCTTGGAAAACACCGCCCATCCGGCTATTCTCGGTGTTCGAAGTGGCACCACGAATAAAGCGCTCGGGTCTCGCCGAGACAGGCTATCCGTCGCCCACGCATGGAGAGACGAGACGTGCGTATTGATTGCGCGGAGTGCGAATGTCCTTGATCCACCTCTGCGGCGCGGCTCTCAACCAAACGCCGCTCGACTGGGATGGCAATCTCGCCAGGATCGTGAAAGCGATCGATGCAGCGCGTGACACCGGCGTCTCCATCCTCTGCCTTCCGGAGTTGTGCATTAGCGGCTACGGCTGCGAAGACGCCTTCCAGTCTCCTGGCGTCCAGAGGATCGCATGGGACGTTTTGATGGAACTCGAGCCCCACTCACGGGGCCTCGCCGTCGCCGTAGGATTGCCGATTCGGCACGAGAGTGCCGTGTACGACGCTGCCGCCTTCCTAGTTGACGGAGCCTTGGCAGGGATCGTTTGCAAGCAGCATCTGGCGAGCGACGGAATTCACTACGAGCCGCGCTGGTTCCGGGCGTGGCCGGCAAATCGGCAGGCCGAACTCCGCGTCTCCGGCCGCGACATCCCTATCGGTGACCTGCGTTTCGATTGCAGCGGCGTGCGGATTGGCTTCGAGATCTGCGAAGACGCCTGGGTCGCGGATCGGCCGGGCGCAGCGCTTGCGGCACGTGGGATCGATGTCATCCTCAATCCTTCGGCAAGCCACTTTGCGTTTGGCAAGGATGAGATCCGTCGCCGATTCGTACTCGAGGGTGCGCGTTCCTGCAGTGCCGCCTACGTGTACTCTAACCTGCTTGGCAATGAATCCGGTCGGGCCGTGTATGACGGGGGCGTTTTCATCGCAATGCCCTCTGGCATGGTCGCCATGGGTCGCCGGTTTGGATTCGATGAGGTGTGTCTGACGTCAGCATTGATTGATCTGGATGCTCTACGGTTAGCGCAGGGTCGTTCGGTTCACAGTCTGGTATCTCCTCCGAGCGACGGCCGTGTGGCGGTCAGCTTTTCGATCCCATCGATGCCCGTGCCGACACCCATGAGTGTGGGCAAGCACCGTGATGCCTGGGAGTCGGGTCCCTACGTCAAGGAGGAGGAATTCGCACGCGCGGTCGCGCTCGGACTCTTCGACTATGGCCGCAAGAGCCGGTCGCGTGGCTTTGTTGTCTCTGCGAGTGGCGGAGCTGACTCATCAGCTGTTGCATGCTTGATCGCACTTGCATACCGATTCGCTCATCAGGATCTTGCCCTTGATGACATGGTTGACAGACTTGGAATTGAGCGCTCGGAGATGATTTGCACAACCATCGATTCGGTTGTGCGGGCGATGCTCACGTGCGTCTATCAGTCGACGGCCAACTCAGGTTCAGTCACTCACAGTGCAGCGAAAGGGCTCGCCGCGGCTCTCGGTGCTGAATTTCATGAGTTTGACGTCGAGCCTCTGGTGCGCGGATACAGCGAGATGGTCGCGAATGCTCTCGGTCGGACGCTTACATGGGCTGATGACGACATCGCGCTTCAGAATATTCAGGCGCGGGCCAGAGCGCCAGGCGTCTGGATGCTTGCCAATGTACGGGGCGCCTTACTTGTATCGACGAGCAATCGGTCGGAAGCGGCTGTGGGATACGCCACGATGGACGGGGACACGTCCGGTGGCATTGCCCCGATCGCCGGTATCGACAAGGCTTACCTCCGGCGATGGCTTGTGTGGCTGGAGCATGTTGGGCCCGAAGCGGTCGGGCCCATGCCGTCCCTGGCCGCGGTCAACAGGCAATCGCCAACTGCTGAGCTGAGACCGGGCTCAGCTGGACAGACGGACGAAGCCGATCTCATGCCATACGAGATCCTGGATCGAATCGAGCGACTGGCCATCCGTGACAAGCAGCTTCCTCTTGCGGCGTGGCGTCACCTCGCGGCCGATTTCCCGCAGCACGATCCTCGGCAGTTGGCATTTTGGACGAAGCGATTTTTCGTTCTTTGGAGCCGAAACCAATGGAAACGGGAACGCTACGCCCCGTGCTTTCATCTGGACGATGAAAACCTTGATCCCAAGACGTGGTGCCGGTTCCCGATCCTGTCCGGGGGATTCAGTCGAGAACTTGCCGAGTTGAGCGCCGTAGTCGATCCGGCGTAATGGCTCCGCTCATGCTGCAGGCTAGGCGGCGGCCTTCCTGCCACGTGAGAGATTCATCTCGAGAAGGCACGGCGTTCGAACGTTGCCAAACTCCAAGGCGACCGTCTCCAGATACCAGCCATACTCACTTGCCATCGCCCGGCCGCGAGTAGCAACGGTCTCCGGATCCAACCATCCGGCTCGCATTCCGATCTCCTCCAGACAGGCGATCTTGAGCCCCTGCCGCTCCTTGATGGTAGCAATGAAGGACGACGCCTGCAGCAGTGACTGCGGCGTTCGGGTGTCGAGCCACGCAAACCCACGGCCAAGTTGCACGACGTGCAGCGCCCCGCGGGAGAGGTACTCGCGGTTGATGTCGGCGATCTCATGCTCCCCGCGAGCATCAGCACGGAAAGCGGGTAGTAAATCATCGGCTTGTCAAAGATCGGTAGCAGTTGCTTCGACACGGTCGACGTTACCGGGTGCAGCCGCCAGCCTGAACCGCCTGCAAGGAGAATGCCCTTCAAAGCGTTCATCGGGGGAAATCTGGGTGCGGCAGAGATCTTCGGGTGACCAACAAGTTTGCTACAGCACCGAGGGCCGCCTTGAATCGATACGGCTTCGCCGTCGCTATTCCTTGAGGAGAGGAGGCTGCACAAGCGTGGCAAAGGCGTCAATCGGAGGGCTTGCGTCGAAAGGCTGATTTCAGTCGATGCGCAACGTCAATCCGTGCGGCAAGCAGCGGCCGGCTGCGGGCAGGCTCGGCGGAGAAGTCGAATGGACTATGGCGACGGCGGGCCTTCATCGCCATCGCAAGCAGACGGTCGAGACTGCGGTCGGCCCGCCGCCGATCGCGTGAAAACGCATGGGCAATTTTCCTCCATTCATCAAGGCAGCGGAATTGCTCCTGGGCCGAGAGCCCGCCACCGACATATTCCGCAACGATAGTCGGCACCACTTGAAACGATGCGCCCTGGCTGCGCATCCGATACATGAACTCGTGATCAGCGGCGATTCGATAGGAAAGATCGAAACCGTACCGGCGAATCAACTCGGTGCGTGTAAGCACAGACTGGTGGCACGGCATGCCTTGAATCCACGCCGAGTCGAGATCGCCCGCGAGCAGACGGGCGTAGGTCTGCTCAAAATCGACGCAGTGATTGATCGACTCAATCCGTTGTGCATCGATGTAGACGTGATGCCCGGCCACAAAATCGGCGCCGTCGCCGGCCGCCCGGACAAGCCTGCCGAGAGCATCTTCGTCGGTGAATCGGTCGCCGGCATTCATGAAGATAATCCAGCAGCCTCGGGCCACCTGGGCAGCTTTTTGCATTGCGTCATACGGCCCATTGTCGGGAGCCGAGGTCCAATGATCGATCTGCGGCGCGTACTCGAGGATGACGTCCAGCGTGCCATCGGTCGAAGCCCCGTCGAAGAGCACCAACTCCATGTCCGCAAACCGTTGGGCAAGAATGCTCGGCAACGTCAGTCGCAGGTCGGGAGCCGCATTCCGAACAACGGTTGCCACCGTCACTACGGGGGTGACAGTCCGATGTGGTTTCCGATTCGGATTGGGAAAGTCATGCGTCCAGGGGAGCGAAGCAGTCTGATGGTGAGGTTGAAATAGGTATGCAGCAAGCCGTGCCTGATCACTCTGCCAACGGTCGAAACCGTCAATCACCGAGAGGCGAGCCGTCGCACCGAGCACCTGGGCCTTTTCCAGTGACCAACGGGTGGCTGAATCACCGACCAAGCCGTTGACGCCGTCAATGACATAGTCAGAGGTGGCAGCGGACTCAGCAACGCAAACGCATGCTCCGCAGGCCATCGCGCGGAGCGTTGCGATACTGAAGTGCTCGGGCAACGACGGTCGGTCGCCAGGGCATGGACGACGTTTGTTTTCCGGGCGGGCAGAGTCCCCGGGGGGAGGAAAATACTGGAATAGTGCCGATCGCAGTCGAGCCCGCTGGGCCGCTGCATGACATGTCGATGTGAAAGAAAGCACCCGCAGTCGACCGGCTGACGTTGGGAATCTTGGCGGCAAGGGGGCAAATGGGCTTGGCGCCAGGATGACGTTGTCGTGCTTGGCCGCCGCCAAGGGGGCGGGGACGGTCGCACCAGCCACGATCACCGGCTCACCGGCTGCGAACGGCCCGACGCTTTCCGTCAGGTGATCGCTAGCGCGTATGGTGCCAAGCGGTTCGAGGATTTGCAGCAACAACGGATGCCATTCGGCTGGCGCACCAGGATCCGCAACGACGGTGGGCACAGCCATGCGATCTTGGGGGTTAAAAGTACCAGCTGCTAAAATTTCAGTGCTTGCCCGGGCCGGATTGACAGTGAGGAGTGACAGATCCGTGCGATCGTGGCGCAAGAAACTTAAGGCACGCCTCGTTGCAGCCACAAGGTGGCTGCCGGTCAGTTCCCGGCATTTTGGCATCCCCAAGGGATGTTACCCGACGTCCCGGGACTACGCACGAGGTGCAGTGAAACACGGCGTTCATTTTTTCCCAGGCCGGAACGCCAGCCATGGCCGCCTAGGCGAGCCGAAAACATGCGAGCCCTGTCCGGTTGCCGGATTTCGGTCACGCATCGTCGAAGAGCCTGCCACATTCCTGATTTCGATCCCTCAAGGCCGGGTATACGATGCATCGGGTTCTGTGCTGACCCATGACGACCGTCTGCTGGTCGATGTGTCTCGGCAACTGAATCTTCCAACTGGTGCCGACGGCATCCGCCACCACAACGTCTTTCGGCACATGTGGCTCCACCGCTGCCGACGCATTCCCGGAGTGGTGGCGGTACTGGCGACTGCTGGCGGCGAGAACTATTTTCATTGGGTCGCCGAATCGCTGCCACGGCTGGAAATCCTGCGACAGTGCTGGCCCGGTGGCCTGGACGCCGTCGACCGCTTCGTCGTCAACCGTGGCGTCAGGGCCGTCATCGATTCACTGGTGGTCGCGGGCATCGACCCCGGCCGCCTGGTTTTTGCAGGGCCCGGTTCACACCTCGTCGCCGATACACTCGTGGTGCCCTCTCTGCCAGGGCCCTCTGGAGCCGTGCCGGCTTGGGCCTGCGACGTCGTGCCCGGCGGCATCATTCCGATCGAGCATTCGCCCGGGCGGCGTCGTGTCTACATCAGCCGCGGCGCAGCACGGTATCGTCGGGTTCGAAACGAAGCTGAAGTTGCGAGATTGCTCGGCAGGCACGGGTTCGAGACCCTCGTCCTCGAGGCCCTCGACTTCCGCTCCCAGGTGGCCGCCATGGCCGATGTGGGCATCGTCGTCGCGCCACACGGGGCGGGACTGACGAACATGCTCTGGTGTCCGGCCGGGGCGGCGGTTGTGGAAATTTTCTCACCGAACTACGTCAACGGTTGCTACTGGCAGATAGCCAGCCACCTGGGGTTCGATTACTGGTATCTGCTCGGGGAGGGGCCGCGTCCGCCCGAGGGAGTCGATCCGCATCTCGTGGAAGACGACATCACGGTGCCCATCGACCTTCTCGAGCGGACGGTCCAGGCGATCCTCTCAACCCGTGCATGACCGGGCCCGCCAGGCTGGCCGGGCGCGCTAGGCTGTCGATAACCGGCGACAGCCTGAAATTTCCCTGGGGTTCGAGCCGGTGTCAGGGAAAGTGGAAAGTCGTGGGCGGGTGGCCTCCATCAATGTCTGGTGTCGTGATCCGGACGTCGATCGGCGGGGGTTTCGGAAGCAGACGTTGCCAGGGCGAGAAGTGGTATCCACCGTCGCGGGCCGCCATCGCGAGGTCGCGTTCTTGCCATGTGGCGGCGGCGGGGTTTGCGGGCAGCGGAATACCGGCCGGATCGAGAAACAGGGCGTTGGTGATGCCGAACGATCGCAGATAGGTGGGCACGGAAAGGGTGGGCTCGTAGTTGGCCGCCGGATCGGCTTCGATCTCGAAGACGACGGGCCGCTCGGGGGCAGCGCGGCAGGCCGAGGCAAGGGCGTCGAGACGTGCGCAGAAGGCTTGGGTGCGGGCTGCATACCCGCGAGTGACGGTGCGGGCATGATCGCCGCCGAGCCCACAGGCCGCGAGGGCGAGCGCGCCGGGCACGAGCAGTCGCCGGCGCACGCGGCGCACGAACGCGCCGCCGGATCGCCATGCCGAGAGCACTACGAGCCCGCCGATGAGGAGGATCACCACGAGCGGCACGAACGGCAGGTCGTAGCGGCATTTCTTGAAGACCTCGCCGCGGTAGAAGAAAAACTGACTGAGGGCGGTGAGCGCCACCGTCGCTCCCACGGCAAACATGGCGGCCTGCCGCGGCTGCGCGAGGCGGCTGCGCCAGGCGGCGACAAGCAGCCCACCGGCCACGGCGATCAGCGGCAGCCCGTAGCCGGCGATTTTGCGGAACGCGCGGCTCGACGATCCTTCGCCACCCCGCGCGAACCCCGCCAAGCCGACGGGCCGCTGGTAGACGTCGCGGCCGCCGTTGGCGGTAATCCCCATGCCGACGACGAACGCCACCCAGATGGCGGCGGTGGTGACGACGACACAGGCCGCGACGGCCGCCGCCGTCAGCCGGCCCCGCCGCCATTCACAGAATGCCACGAGCAGCGCAAGCGGGGCGAGTACGACGAAATTCTCCTTCGAGCCGATCGCCACGAGGGCCGCCAGCGTGAGGCCGGCCCACAGCGCGCCGCCGGCCGCGGCGCCACTGCGCAGGATGTGGACGGCGCACCAGGCGAAGGCGACCACCGCGGGCGCGGCATAACACTCGGGCGGCCCGGTTTGAATCACGATCTCAGGCCACATCCACAAGCCGGCGAAGGCGGCCAGCGCGATCCCGCCGCCCACGAAGCCGAGCCATTGCCTGAGGAGGTCGAATCCGAGGAGCCCGGTGAAGGTGAAGAGCACGAGCCGTGTGATCATCCAGCCGTCCGACCACCTTCCCCAGGCCGCCGCCTCCCCGATCCGTAGCAGGTAATAGGCGGGCCGATACCGGGTGGAGGTGAAGGTGAGCCGGGCGATCTCCGGATGGCGGGTGACGACTCCCGAAATTGCTGCGGCGGGGATGCGATCCCTTCCGGCCCCGATCAGGGCATGGATTTCATGGTCGTCGATGATGCTCCAGGTGCGACTGGGCGACGCTCCAAAAAGCAGCCAGCAGAGGGCGGCCGCCGCACCTCCCATCAGCAGCCAGCGGAAGCCGGGGCGATGCGCGAGCTGCCGATCGATGAGCGGGGCCCGCCACGCGAGGGCGAGCGCCAGCGCGAGCACGGCGGCGTGGAGCGGTGCGAATCGCCAGTCGTGAGGAAGGGCGACGAGCATCGCCGGCAGGCAGGCGGCCGCGAGCGGCGCGAGTGATTCACAGCGCTGACCCATTCGGCAGGGCTCCCTTCTACAGATGCCGCTGCAACGGCGACGGCAGCGGGTGGAAATAGCGAATGTGGGAGGCCGACGCAAGGTCATCGGGCCGCGTCAGGGGTCGCGACCGGCCGTCTGCGGGCGAGCATGGCCAGCCCCGCGGCACATGCGATCGGAAAGATGTTGCCGGTGCGGCTGTAGAGCGTGCGCGATTCGAGCATCGGGACGGTGGCCACGAGCGACTGCTGCACGTGGATGGGGAGCCGGGCGCTGATGCGGCCCGCCGGCGAGATCACGCAGGTCTCGCCCGTGGCGGCGCAGCGTACGAGCGCCCGCCGATTCTCCACGGCCCGCAGCTGCGCGAGGAGACGGTGCTGGGCGAGCGTGAGCGGTTCGGTAAACGCGGCGCCATTGATCAGTGACACGAGCACGGAGGCACCTTCGGCCACGAGTGAACGGGCCGCTTCCGGGATCATGTCCTCGTAGCAGAGCATGACGCCGAGCCGGGCTCCCGACCCAGTGGTGAGCACGGTCGCCTCGCGTCCAGCCGTGAGATCGTCCTGCATCGGGAAGTACCGCTTCACGTCCGGAAACCAACGCTCGCCCGGCACATACTCCCCGAAGGGCATCAGGTGACGCTTGTGATAGCGGCCCGTGATCGCATGGTGTGCGTCGATCAAGAGGGCCGATTGATGGAGTGCCGTCGGCCGTTCGGGATAGCCCGAAAACACCTTGCCGCCGCACAGGAGCGGGCACTCGTACCGTTCGAGTGGCCGCATGCCGCGCTGCGGATCGCGCGAGCGTTTCAAAACCTCGTCGGGGTCTGTCAGCGAGGTGAGCGTGTCTTCGTACGACCCCGCACTGCATTCCGGCCAACAGACGAGGTCGAGGCCGTGGTCGGGCGTGCTCCAGCCTCGCATCGTGAGCCCCCGCAATCCGTCGAGGCCGCCGGCATCCTCCGGATTCGACTGGACGAGCGCGAGCCGAACCTGCGGGGCGGCGGCGGCGGCCCGTTCCCAGGCGGCGATGGAAGACCAGCCATAAATCGCGTTGCCGCCGGTCAGGATGACAGCCAGCAGCGTCGCCGGCGGAAGCCGTACGGACGCCGACAGAGACCTCGCTGCGAGCGCTTCCCAGGCCGCATGCAGAATCCAGACGAGCACTCCGGCAAGGGCAAAGAGCGTGAAGGTGGTGACTTCAGGGCCGAAGAGATCCGCCGCTTGCACGAGCGGCGCCCACGCGATCTGGCTGTAGCCGAGCTTCCAAGGGAAGACGCTCGGGAGCAGCCATTCGGCGACCACGGCGACGAGCCCCGCCGGCAGCCACGCCGCGAGTGGATCACGCGCGAGCCGCGCGGCACACCAGAACGGCAACGCGAGGCGGATTCCGTCCCAGAGCATGATCGGGGCCGCGATCGTATAGCCGATGCCGTCGCTCGTGTTCATCGCATAGGCGAGCACCTTCGGCGACCAGTGGAACGCCGTGGCGATCGCGGCCGTAGCCGCGGCGAGCGCGAGCGCCTCACCGATCCACCCGCGAATCCGGGGCACACACGCAAGCGCGAGCGCGATCCCGACCGGTTCGCAGGCCACGAGGTCCTGCCGCAGCCACGGTGCGGCCACGAGGAGAGAGATCGTAGCCGCGGCGAGGAGCTTCACGAGCATCTGAGCATTCCCAAACTCGAGGCTGCCCAACGGAAAAAGTCGGCCGGTGGAAGCGCTGGGCTTCCACCGGCCGATGCGATCCTCAAAGCCACCTGCATGGCTTTTCATGGACATTTAGAACGCGGTCGACGAGCCGGCGATCGTCGGCGGGTTGCCCGCCGTGATCTGCATGTAGCCGGTCCGGTTCGCCACGCCCGTATACGCGGCCGAGCCGAAGTCGACGGCGTTAGCGAAGTTGACGTTCGCCACGTACATCGT
>Ga0247837_1004041_pt1 | contig 24199 bp, 17 predicted proteins | sample LaCtaG_2_FD_187115 | JGI IMG/M metagenome (GOLD analysis project Ga0247837, IMG submission 187115) | Freshwater microbial communities from meromictic Lake La Cruz, Castile-La Mancha, Spain - LaCruzMarch2015_14.5m | ecosystem: Environmental > Aquatic > Freshwater > Lake | place: Spain: Castile-La...
CGACGCAGACCTGCTGGCACGCGTCAAGGCCGCCCACGGCCCCTTTGACCTCGTCACGGGTTCGCCCCCCTACTGGCCCGTGGGGACAGCCCTGGCCGCAGCCCATCCCCAGGCCGTGCCCGCCCGCCTCGAGGTCCGCGGCGACGTCGGCGACTACGCCCGCGCCGCCGAAAGCGTTCTGGCACCCGGTGGCGTCTTCGCCTGCGTCCATCAGGCGTCCCAGCATGAACGGGTCATGCTCGCGTTGCGGGGGGCCGGCCTCGCCGTGCTCTTTGTGCGGATGGTGTGTTTTCGCGAAGGCGTCAGCGCCGCCGAGAGCGGCATCAGCCTCTACGTCGCCGCCCGCGCTGGCGACGTGCCCCGGGCCTTTGCCGAGGGCCGACCGGGCAAGCCCCATCAGGAAAGCGACCTGGTGCTTCGTCGACGGGACGGCGGCGTCCACGCGTCCTACGCGGCCATTCGCCTGACCTACGGCTTTCCCCCCGGCGACGCCGACCCCGACGAACGCTGACCAGCTTTCGCCCGGGTTTGATGCAGTGCGTCGACGCTGGCTCCATCGGATCATTGTCCGATGGGGCGCAGGGCCTCCCCCATTTGACCGAGCAGGGCCTCCCGGCACACTCGCCGATTCCGACACCCGCCCAGGGTGTCGGCAGATTGACGAGGGATTCATGCGCTCCACCACCCGGCTCGCTCTCCTGCTGCCGCTGACGCTCGTCGCTCTGGTCGACTGCGACTGCGGCGAACAGTTGCAGGGCCTGCCGACGCCCCAAATCGCCATCCTCGATCCCCAGGGCATTCTTCACACCGAGGCCGACCCCTGGCTGGTGGTCAACGTCGGCGACGCCGACACGGGTCAGGCCGCCAACGCCCTGCTCAAGGTCAAAAACGTTGGCACCGGCCGGCTGCGCATCAGCCAGATGTGTTTCGTCAACGCCACCGACTACGCCACCGCCATCCGCGCCGACATCCCCTGCTTCGATGGGGTGGTGCCGTTCTTCTTCACCTCCGCCGTGGGGGCCGACCTCGCCCCCGAGGCCACCGTCGACGTGCCCGTGGTGTTTCGGCCTGTGAGCGGCGGCCCGGCCAGCATCTTTCTGCGCATCGCCAGCGACGCTGCCACCGAACCCCTGGCTGCCGTCCAGTTGACGGCCCGTGGCACCGACGGCGCCCTGTGCGCCGACCCCGCCGTCCTCGACTTCGGCGACGTCGCTGTCGGTTCGAGCAAGACCCTGTCGGTGCAGGTCTCCAACTGCGGCGTCAAGCCCGTCACCGTCGACAGCCTCCTGTTGGCCCAGAACCCCGACACGGCGTTTGCCTTCACGGTCAACGGTGCCGCCCCACAGACGCCCCTGGGGCCCCTTCAGGCCGGCGACGGCGTCACCTTCGAGGTCACCTTCACACCGACCCAGCCCCTGCCCTACCGCGACAGCCGCCGGGGCGGCATTCGCATGACGACGGCTGCGCCCTTTGCCGCCAGCTACGACCTGCTGCTGTTCGGCAACGGCATCGAGCCTCCCTCCTGCCAGGTGAACGTGGTGCCGTCCGCCGTCGACTTCGGCAGCGTCGCTTCGGCGTCGACGCAGACCCGCCAGATCATCATCCAGTCCGTTGGCCAATGCGCCTGCAGCCTGACCGCCCTCGCGGGGCCGACCCCTGGCGATGTGGGCTTCGCGTTTCCCAATCCGCCAGCCCTCCCTGTCGTGCTGCGCGGCACCACCGGCTGCGCTGACGACCCCGCCGGCGCCACGGCGGCCACCGCCTCCACCATCAGCATCGATGTCACCTACACGTCGCCCGACCGCCAGACCCCGGTGGTCGACAACGCCGTCGTCGAGGTCACCACCACGGCGGCGCTTGAGCCCATCCGCACGGTCAACCTGCAGGCCAATGGCGGCGGCACGCCCTTCTGCCAACTCGACGTCACTCCTGAGGTCACAAACCAGCTGGAGCGGGTCCAGGCCCAGGGCCGCCACGGCGTCGTGAAGTTTGGCCGCGCCGCCGTCTTCATCGAGAAGCGCCTGCCCATTGTGGCCACCAACGTCGGCAACGCCACCTGCACGGTGTCCCGCGTCGAATACGACCGTCAGCAGAACACCCTCGAAAACGAGTTCAGCATCGAGAACGACCAGGGGCAAAACGGCATCTCGTCGACGCCAGTCCTCATTCAGCCCGGGCAGTCGAAGACGTGGTTTGCCCGCTTCGCCCCCACGCACACGGTGGAGGCCGGTGGCATTGCCGGTGCGTTTTCCTTTGGCTCCTATTCTGGCTCGACGTCGACGGCGACGGATCCACTGCAGCTCGCGCTGGCTTGTGGTGGCTCGCTGACCGGTCCCAACGCCCGCTGCAACGGCATCGCCCTCGTCACCGACGACACCGTCACCGACATGACCGAGAGTTCCACCGTGCCCGGGCGCTTCTCGATCGGGTTCTCGGGGACGCCCGTCGAACCCTCTGTCGACGTCATTCCCCCCGAGCTCGACTTTGGCGTGGTCACCCTCGGCTGCGGCTCCCCGGAGCGCCGCACCACCATCTACAACACGGGCGCCACCGACCTGGTCGTGGGCCAGCCCGTCATCGACCCCGCCGTCACGCCGCCGAGCTTCGTGGTGGTGTCGACGTCGAACCCCGGTGATTCGCCGAGCGATGCCACCAGCGGCTGGCCCATGACGATTCAGCCCGGCAACTCCTTGTCGGTGTCTGTGCGCTACATCGCGCGCAGCCAGAACCTCGAGACGGCCCTCCTCGTCGTCCCCACCCGCGAGGGCGCCGACGAAGGCCCGCCGGTCACCATCCCCCTGCAGGGCACGGGCACCCTCGAGCGCCAGCAGACAGACATCTTCGACCAGGCCTCAGACCCCACCGTCGACGTGCTCTTTGTCGTCGACGACTCGGGCTCCATGAGTGCGGTGCAAGACCAACTGGGCAACAACTTCCCCCAGTTCTTCACGGCCTCCAACGTGGTCGCCGCCGACTACCACATCGCGGTGACGACGACGCTGACGGTTGGTTCAAGCTGCGTCGACATCAGCGGCAACGCCACCTGCGCTGACGATGACATGAGCGGCTACTACACGGCCTGCGGCACCGACCGCTTTTTGACGCCGGCGTCGAGCACCCCCGAGAGCCAATTCGATTGCAACGTCCGCGTGTCCGACACCCGCCGGCCCTCCCGTGACACGTCTGACGGCGGCGAGGGCGCCTTGCGCGGCGCCTACAACTTCCTGAGCGCGCCGAAGATCACAGACCCCTCCATCAACGGTGGCTTCCTCCGTGACGAGGCCAAGCTCCACGTCATCATGGTCACCGACGAGCCCGACCAGTCCCGCGGCCCGACGGACCTCTACATCGACTTCTTCCGCAACCTGAAGGGCTTCCGCAACGAAGGCCTTGTGGCTGTCTCCGCCGTCGCCAAGCGGGATGGTGAGAGCTGCAACGCCGAAGACACCAACGTCGGCGACGGCCGCTACGAAGAAGTGGTCACGGCCTTGAACGGTCGCTTCCAGTCCATCTGTGACGACGATTGGTCCGCCACCATGCGCTCCCTGGGCCTGGACTCCCTTGGTCTGCAGGTGGAGTTCTTCTTGTCGCGAGCGGCCACCGAGTCGACCTTGCAGGTCTGCGTCCGCAACGGCTCGACGACGGCCACCTGCCAGGCGGCCCAGCGTACGTCGTCGACGGCGGCCAACGGCTGGTTCTACGACGCCACCACCAACTCGGTGGTCTTCAATGCCGGCTCGGTGCCCCCGCGCGGATCGCGGGTCGAGATCCGCTACGAGACGTTCTGCTTCGCCCAGAACTGACTTGACGACCTGACAAAGCCGGTGGCTCGTTTCAGAGCGAGCCACCTCCCCGGCCACGAGCCAGCCTCCATCCATCGTGCGCTACAACGAGCGTCCAGTGACGAACCGTCGGCCCACTCCTCCCCCCATGATGTCGACGTCGGATTCGACGGCCCTCATCGCGCGTCCGATCTTTTCCGACGACGACAACGCCGACAACGCCGACCTGCTTGCCGATCTGCACGGCGACGTGCACGGCGATGATGGCGGCGAACAGACCAACCCCAACCAGCTGGCCCACCCATCGTCGCCCCAGGAAGAGGGCCCCACGGGCCGCTTCGACCTCGACAGCATGGACGGCTACGACGACATGCCGAGCGCCCACGTCTCGGTGTTTGACGTCAGCGACCTCGACGGCGACGTCGAGGAAGGTGGCGCGGCCACCACCATCATGCAGTTGCCGCCGTCGATGATGGCCGCCCACCCCGACAAGTCCGTCGACGAGAAGTCCGATGGGCTCAGTCGGGAAGCCATTGACCTCATGAAGTGGCGCGCCGGCCCATCGCCGCCAGTGCCGGGGTTGGCTGGTCTCGACGACGTCGCCTTCGAGGCCGTCGGCTTCGAAGCCGCCGACGACGGGCTGGCGGCGACCCTGCCAGCACTGTCCCTCGAGGCGGTCCGCGCTGCTGCCCTGGCTGCCGGCGTGCCCATGCCCATGCCCCCGATGCCGAGCGGGCCGCCGCCCACCAAGGCAGGGGCCACCGGAACCCTGTCGGTGGGCATCACGGCGGAGATGCCGGCGCTGGTGTTGGCGGACCTCATCGACGAGGCGCTGGCGGCAGTCCTGGCGGCCCAGAGCGCCGCCGACGGTGGCCAGGTGCCCCGGGGGCTGCATGATCATCTGGCGCGGGCAGTCGAGCTGCTGTCGACGGCCCAGGAACTCGCTGACCGCCAGGACCCCTGAGCCGTGTTCGCCCGTGTGGGTGCGTGTGGGCGTCCCCGTGTGGTGGCTGGTGCGAGCGAGACCCCAAAGGTGGGACAGTTGCGGACCTCGACGGGAATGACCGATCGTTGTGCGAATGTCCTCACTTCCCCATCAGATCGGGCACTTCAAGGTGCTGTCAGAGCTTGGCCGCGGGGGCATGGGCATCGTCTACAAGGTCAAGCACGTCAAAACGGGGGCCCTGGTGGCCCTCAAGATGATCCCCCCCGAAGCCTTGTCGCGGGCGGATTCCGAGCTGCGCTTCAAGCGGGAATTCCGCGCCATGCAGCGGGTCGAACACCCAAACGTCATTCGCGTCTTCGACGCTGGCACCCATGAAGGCTGCCCCTTCTTCACGATGGAACTCGTCGAGGGCAGCGAAATCCGCCGCTTCGTCGACGGCGAAACCCCCATCGTCATGAATGGCAAGGACGGCCCGCCCAACGTCCTCACCGCCGCCCAACTCACCCGCCTCAACGAGCCGTCCCGGGTCAAGACCGTCGCCGACCTCACGGTGCAGGTCGCCTTCGCCCTCGCCGAGATCCACAGCCACCGCATCGTTCACCGGGATTTGAAGCCAGACAACATCATCGTCAGCCGGGCCGGCGTCGCCAAACTGATGGATTTTGGCATCGCCAAGCAGCTTTCAAACACCAGTGAACACTCATCTGGTGGCATGGTCGTTGGTACCTTCAAATACCTGTCACCCGAGCAAGCCCTCGGAGGCGAGATCGACGGGCGCGCCGATCTCTATTGCCTTGGCATCATCCTGTATGAACTGCTGACTGGCCGTCACCCATTCTACAGTGAAAACAGCGTCGGCTACGCCTACCACCACGCCAAGAAGCCACCGCCCGATATCGAGAAATTCAATCCCGGGGTGCACCCCGGCCTCAAGGCCATCTGCGACAAGCTCGTCAAGAAGGACGCGCGCGAGCGCTTCCCCACTGCCGAAGACGTCATCGCTGCCATCCGCGAGGCCGTCGAGGGCGGCTCGGTTCCCATCGAGACGAGCACCCGCCAGCGCGCGGCTCCCGTCCCCGTGCGCAACCTCCCCTTCGAGCTCGCCAAGGACCAGGTCTTTGCCCCGGCCCTTGTGGGTCGGGATCGCGAACGTCGTCAGATTGTGGCGGCCGCCGAGCGCCTGCTGGTCGGCAAAGGCTGCGTCGTCGTCGTCAATGGGCCTCCCGGCATCGGCAAGACCCGCCTGCTCAAGGAGGTCGCCAACGACCTCAAACAGAAGAGCATCGACTTCGTGTGGGGGCGCTGTGTGCCCCAGGGTGGCCCCTACCATCCCTACATCGAGGCCCTCGATACGCTGGTGGCCGAGGTCCAAAGCCGTCCTCCCGACGAGCTGCGGCGGCTCCTGGGCGACGACGCGCGGGTCCTGGCCCGCTATCTGCCAAGCCTGGAGGCCATCGACCCCGCTGTGCGGCCCCGCCCCGCCAAGGCCCTGGAGCCCCAGGGCGAGCGGCTGCGTTTCTTGTCGGCGGCGACGTCGTTTCTCGGTCGGCTGTCGGCGCTGACGGGGCGCGTCGTCGTCATCGACAACCTGCATCTCGCCGACGAATTGACACTCAGCCTGACCCGGCACCTCGTCGAGACCCTCGCCCGCGGCGACGCCGAACCGTCCCTGCAGCGCGGGGCCCCCATCAGCCTCGCCTTGAGCATCGACCCCGCCCATCCGGGGGCCCAGGCCCTGGCCCCCCTCATCCAGCGCCTCGCGTCCCCCGGCTGGAGCGACGCCGGCATTGCCCCCATGAGCCTCGGCCCCCTGGGGACCCCCGCCGTGCGGGAAATGCTGGCGTCGATGATCGGCGGCGGCGAAGTGGCCGAAGCCCTCGCCGAATACCTGCAGAACGAGACCAAAGGCATCCCCGGCGCCATCGAGGAGCGGGTGCGGGCCTGGGTCGAAAGTGGCGAGCTGCGACGCAGCTCGAGCAGCAAGGGCCGCAACTGGGTGTTCGTCAAAGCCGCCAGCGCGGTGGGCGACGGCGACGCCAAGGTCTTGCCGCCCCAGGTTGTCGAGGTGCGCGCCGCCACCCGCTGGGACATTCCCATCCCCGACTTCAAGGAGAGCCCCAACGTCAAGCGCATCGCGCGCCTGGGCCCCGTGGCCAGGGACGTCGCTGAACGGGTCGCCATCATCGGCGACCGGCTGTCCTCGGGCTTGCTGGAGCGCGTGGCTTTGCGCCCCCAGGATGAACTGGTCGACGCCCTCGACGAACTGCTGAAGCGCGACATCCTCGTCGAGGACGAAGGCGGGGCCTTCTACCGCTTCAACGACGCCGACGATCGCAAGGCCCTGCTCGCTGGCCTCGATGAATCGCGCAAGCAGAACCTGCACCTGCTGGCGGCCCGCGCCGTCGTCGACCACGCCCGACGCCACCATCGCCCGGTGAACCCCGAGGAACTCTCGGTCCACTACCTCGAGGCCAAAGACACCGTGTCGGCCATCGAGCAGCTGATGTCGGCGGCGCGGACGGCGCTGGCGGCGTCGGCGACGCAGACGGCGGCCCAGCGGGTTCGCGAGGCCCAGGAATTCCTGGCCCAGGAACAGAAGGCGGCCGGCGAGCGGGGCGGGCCACGGGATGCGCGGTTGCTGCGCGCCGACGTTGAGCTGGTGCTGCTGCGGCTGGATGTGCTGGCGGCGGTCAACGAGCACCGCGAATGCGTCACCCTCGCCCAACGGCGCCTGCCCCGCATGCAGGGCACCGTCGACGGCAGCCTGGTGGCCGAGGTGCTGTTGCGGCTGGCGGGCAGCGAGCGAATCCTCGGAGACCTCGACGCTGCCCTGCAACACACGGGCGAGGTCCTCAGTCGCACCGAACGCGGCGGCAGCCACGCCCTCCGCTGCCGGGCCAAGGGGCTGTGCGGCCTCATCTACGAGCAGCGGGGCAGCTTCGACCTCGCCGAGCGTTACTTCACCGACGCTCTCGAGCTGGCCCACACCATCGGTGACGAGATTGAAGAAGAGCGGGCCCGCCAGGCCATCGCCTCGCGGCGTTTGACGACGGGGGCCCTCGACGAAGCCGGCCGCGAATTCGAGCAACTGCTGGCCACCGCCACCGCTCGTGGCGAAAAGCTCCGCGTCATCCAGTACGTCAACGCCCTGGGCATCGTGGCCCACGAACGCAACAAGCTCGACGACGCCGAGGTGGCCTACCGCCGGATGATTGAGCTCGCCAAGCCCGCCGGCGACCGACGTTCGCTGGCCACCGCCCTCAACAACATCGCGGTCATTCGCCGGGACGTCGGTGACTTCGACGACGCCCTCGTCTTGACGGGCAAGGCAGCGCGCATCCTGGCGGACCTCGACCAGGCCGAGAACCTCGCCTACGTCCGCATCGTCGAGTCCCAGATCTTCCTCGACCGCGCGGCAGCCACCGGCAACGTCGCCGACAACGTCGAGGCCCTCAAGAAGGCCGACGAAGCCCTCGACCTGAGCCTCAAGGCCAACGCGGCCCTCAAGGTCGCCGAAGCCGCCATCTGCCGGGGCCTCGCCCTGTACCGCAAGGGCGACACCGTCGGCCGCGACGACATCGAACGGGGTGTGCGCACCGCCGTGCAGGTCAACGCCAATCGCATCGCCCTGTTCGGCGTGCTGTGCGACGTCGAGACCCGGGCCGCCAGCGGCGACGTGGCCGGAGCCCAGCGCTCCCTGCAGGAGGGCCTCGACCGGGCCCGTCGCACGGGCTTTGTGCGCTTCGAGATGAAGCTCAAGGCCCTCGAGGCCCGCGTGCTGCAGCGAAGCGGGCGCTGACCGTCACGGGGATCGGGCTCGCTTCGACGACGCCTTCGACGACGACGACGACGACGCCTTCGACGACGCCTTCGACGACGGCTTCGACGACGCCTTCGACGACGCCTTCGACGACGCCTTCGACGACGGCTTCGACGACGGCTTCGACGACGGCTTCGACGAGCTGTCGTGCCACTCGGTCACCAGCAGGCGCATGAGGCGCAGGTCCACAAAGCGCCCCTGCTGGAAGCGGGCGCCCACCCGGACCCCCTCGGTGATGAAGCCAAGGCGCTCGTAGCAGCCCACCGCCGGCACGTTGTCGACAAGGACCTCGAGCTCCACCCGGTACAGGCCCAGGCTGTCGAAGGCATGGCGCAGCAGGCAGCGCACGGCTTCGGTGCCGGTGCCCCGATGGCGGTTGTCGATGTCGCCAATCACGATGCCGAGGACGGCGCTGCGATTGCGCCAGTCAATCCGGTGCAGGCCACAGGTCCCCACGAAGCGAGCCTCGCCGGCGACATCACCAGCCGGATCAAGGGCCTCGATGGCGAAGACGATCTCGGTGGTGGAACGCAGCAGGGCATCAAACCAGCGCTCCTCCTCCGCCAGCGAGATGAGTTCCACCCGGGCCAGCCGGGCCCGGACCTCGGGATCGGCGAACCAGCGCACCACGGCGGGCAGGTCGGGCCGTTCCAGGCCCCGAAGTCGGACGTTTTGACCCATCAACATGCGGCACCTCGGACGGTCGGGGGCTGTGGTGACGCAGAGCGTCGGGCCTTGCGTCGTCGCTCGCAAGAGGTCATCGCAGCGCGTCACGACGGAGAAAAGCATGCCCCGTAGAACCGATCTCAAGAGCATCTGCGTGTTTGGCAGTGGCCCCATCGTCATCGGCCAGGCCGCCGAGTTCGATTATTCGGGAGCCCAGGCCGTCAAGGCCCTCAAGGCCTGCGGTTACCGGGTCATCCTCGTCAACAGCAACCCTGCAACGATCATGACCGACCCCGAGTTGGCCGACGCGACCTACATCGAGCCCCTGGTGCCCGACGTCGTCACCCGCATTCTCGAGATCGAGAAGCCCGACGCCGTGCTGCCCACCGTCGGCGGCCAGACCGCCCTCAACCTGGCCATCGCCCTCGACAAAGACGGCACCCTGGCCCGGCTGGGCATCGAGCTCATCGGGGCCAACGCCGACGTCATCGACAAGGCCGAGAACCGCGAGCGCTTCAAGCGCTGCATGACAGAGATTGGCCTCGGCAGCGCCAAGAGCGTCGTGTGCCACACCATGGACGAGGTCCGCGCCGCCGCCCTCCAGCTCGGCATGCCCATCGTCATCCGCCCCTCCTTCACGATGGGTGGCACCGGCGGCGGCATCGCCCGCACCGAGGAGGAACTGGTCTCCATCGCGACCTTTGGCCTCGATGCCTCTCCCACCCACGAGCTGCTCATCGAGGAGTGCCTGACGGGCTGGAAGGAGCTTGAGCTCGAGGTCGTTCGCGACAAGAACGACAACTGCATCATCGTCTGCGGCATCGAGAACCTCGACCCGATGGGCGTGCACACGGGCGACTCCATCACGGTGGCCCCGATCCAGACCCTGACGGATCGTGAGGTCCAGACTCTGCGCGACGCCGCCATCCTCATCTTGCGGGCCATCGGCGTCGAGACCGGCGGCAGCAATGTGCAATTCGCCATCAACCCCGCTGACGGCCGCATGGTGGTCATCGAGATGAACCCCCGCGTGAGCCGCAGCTCGGCGCTGGCGTCGAAGGCCACGGGTTTCCCCATCGCCAAGGTCGCCGCCCTGTGCGCCGTGGGCTTCACCCTCGACGAGATCGACAACGACATCACCAAGAAGACCAAGGCCGCCTTCGAGCCGAGCATCGACTACGTCGTCGTCAAGCACCCCCGCTTCGACTTCGAGAAGTTCCAGGGTGCCGAGCGCAAGCTCACCACCCAGATGAAGTCCGTCGGCGAGGCCATGGCCATCGGTCGCACCTTCCCCGAGGCGTTTGGCAAGGCCCTGCGCTCCCTCGAGCTCGGCGTGGCCGGCCTCGAGGTCGAAGGCATCAAGAAGACCGGCGGCCAGGCCCCCGGCGACGACACCCTGCAGGACCTCCTCACGCGCACGGTCACCCCGACCCCCGAGCGTCCCTGGATCGTGGCCGAGTGCTTCCGCCGCGGGGCCTCTGTCGCCGAGGTCTGCGCCCACACGGGCTTCGACCCCTGGTTTGCCCACAACATTCAGCGCATCGTGGCCGTCGAAAACGACGTCAAGGCCGCCGGCTCCCTCGACGCCGTCGACGCCGACCTGATGTGGACGGCCAAGCAGCACGGCCTCGCCGACGCCCGCATCGCCCAACTGTTGGCGTCAAACCCCATCGCGGTCCGCGAGCACCGCAAGCGCCTCGGCGTCGTCCCCGCCATGAAGCGGGTGGACACCTGCGCTGGCGAGTTCGAGGCCCACACCCCCTACCTGTACTCGACCTATGAGCGCCCCTTCCTGGGTCCCGACGACGTCCTCGTCATCGACGACGAAGCCCGCCCCACCGACAACCAAAAGATCATGATCCTCGGCGGCGGTCCCATCCGCATCGGCCAGGGCATCGAGTTCGACTACTGCTGCGTCCACGCCGCCTGGGCCCTGAAGGAACGGGGCTTTGAGACCATCATGGTCAACTGCAACCCAGAGACCGTCTCGACGGACTACGACACCGCCGACCGCCTCTACTTCGAGCCCCTGACCCTCGAAGAGGTGATGAACGTCGTCGACCGCGAGCAGCCCTGGGGCGTCATCGTGCAGTTCGGGGGCCAGACCCCCCTCAAGCTCAGCAAGGGCCTCCTCGCCCACGGCGTCAACGTCCTGGGCACCTCCCCGGAGTCCATCGATCGCGCCGAAGACCGCAAGCGCTCCGCCGAGCTCGTCGAGCAGCTGGGCCTGCTGCAGCCCCCGGGAGGCACCGCGACGTCGAAGGAAGGGGCCGTCGCCCTCGCCACCGAGCTCGGCTTCCCCGTGCTGCTCCGCCCAAGCTACGTGCTCGGCGGCCGCGCCATGGAGCTCGTCCACGACATGGCGAACCTGCACAGGTACCTCGACCGCGCCGTCATGGCGTCGGAGGACCGGCCGGTCCTCGTCGACCGCTTCCTCGACGGCGCCATCGAGGTCGACGTCGACGTGCTGTGCGACGGCACCCGCGTCGTCATCGGCGGCGTGATGGAGCACATCGAAGAAGCCGGCATCCACTCCGGCGACTCCGCCTGCGTGCTGCCGCCCCACACCCTCGACGTCAGCGTCGTCGACGAGATCGAGAGCATCGCCCGCCGCATTGCCCTCGAGCTCGGCGTGCGCGGCCTGATGAACGCCCAGTTCGCCGTGCGCCGCAACCGCATCTTCGTCATCGAGGTGAACCCCCGGGCCTCGCGCACGGTGCCCTTTGCCTCCAAGGCCACGGGGCTGCCCCTGGCCCGGCTGGCGGCGCGCATCCAGGCCGGCGAGTCCCTCGACGACATCGAGCGGGCCCTCGGTCGTCCCCTGGACCGCAAGATGACCCGCGAAGGCATCGGCCACTACGCCGTCAAAGAGGCCGTGCTGCCCTTCATCAAGTTCCCGGGGGTCGACGTCCTCCTCGGGCCCGAGATGCGCTCCACCGGCGAGGTGATGGGCATCGACGACAACGACGACGTCGCCTTCTGGAAGAGCCAGCTGGGCGCCTCCCATCGCCTGCCCACCGGCGGCACCGCCTTCGTCAGCGTCGCCGACGTCGACAAGGAAGCCATCCTGCCCGCGGTCCGTCGTCTCAAGGAGGCGGGCTTCACGATTCTGTCGACGGGGGGCACCTGGCGCTTCCTGGCGGGCCAGGGCATCGAGAGCGAGCGGGTCAACAAGGTGCGCGAGGGGTCGCCCCACGTCCTCGAGCGCATGGCGGCCGGTGAGGTGCACCTGGTGTTCAACACCACCGTGGGCGCCCGCAGCGCCGAAGACAGCGTGGCCCTGCGCCGGGAGAGCCTGACCCGTGGCCTCGCCTACTACACGACGGTGGCCGCCGCCGACGCCGCCGCCCGCGCCATCGTGCGGTTGAGCAAGCAGGGCTTCACCGTGCGCTCCCTCCAGGATCGCCTTGGGATGAACACCAGCCCGGCTGCTCAAACCAAGCAGTGAGCTGCTCATTTTGAGCAGGGCAAGATCCGCCGCTGGCGTCGGCGGGCCTCGCCCCACTGGCATGGCTGGTGCACAATGCGTGGCAGACCTCCCTTGGAGTCAGCCATGCGTGCCCTGCCCTTTGCCTCCCTCGTCCTGACCGCCGTCGTTGCCGGCTGCGCCACCGGGACCCCGATCGTGGGCAGCGAGCCGACCGTCGTGTGGGAGAACGCCCGTCACCATGATGCGCCGTCGTCGACGCCCCTGAGCGATGCCGAGGCCCGCCGCATCGCGCGCGCCCACGACGCGGCGTTCTCCTGCGAAGGCACCGCCCGGGCCATGGCCAAACGCGACGTCCAGCGGGGGTGGCAGGTCATGCGCCAGTGCATCCAGCGCCAGGACTTCACCGACCTCGAGCTGCTGTTGGAGAGCGAATGGTCTGACCACGTCGCCGCCGCTCCCGACGCCGCCAGCATCATGGCCCACGTCATCGCCGTCCGCGGTGGCGACGTCGAAAGCGACCTGCGCCTGCTGCGTCGACGCAAGTTCCCCCTCTACTCGCTGCAGGCCGCCTTGAGCGAGCCCGAGAGCTACACGGGCCGCTTCGTCCTCGTGCGTGGCTCCGCTCGGCGTGGGCGCCCTGTCGACGGCGGCCGGGAGTTCCAGCTCGTGGAGACCAAGGTGATGGCCGAGAGCGAATGGGTGACGGCCCCCGGCACCACCCGCTTGACCAACAAGCTCGACGGCGGCTCGGCGGACCAGCAGGGCCTCGACGTCAAACGGGGCCGCGTCGACAACAGCACCAGCAGCCAGACCGAGAAGGTCGAGGTGCTCACCAACGTCAGCGTCGAGACCGGCCTGCAGATCGCGGCCCGGCTGCCGTCGGGAGAACCGACCCTCGAGCCCTCCACCGACTACATCGTGGTCCTCAAGGTGGGTGGCATCGAAAAGACCGAAGACCTCGACGGCGAGGTCGACGAAGCACCCTACGCCGTCGTCGTTGACTACTTCGAGCCCGAGAGCGGCCGCTTCGCTCGTCTCGGTCGCTGACAGCACGTCAGCCGACCCTCCCCCGAGTCCGGAGTCCTGCCATGAACATCGTGAATCTCCGCCCTGGCGAAGGGCGCCGGATCAGTGCGTCCCGTCGTCGACGACCAAAGACCGTGGGCGTGCGGCGCCTGACCCGGGAGCGCGGCCACCTCGTGGTGCTCAACAACGGCGCAGACGGCGGCACAGACGACGTCACCAGCGACGTCGACCGCCTGCCCGCCCTGCGCAGCGAGTGCAAGACGGGCTACCGGCCTTGCCCGTTTGTCTCCTGTCGTTTCCACCTCTACCTCGACGTCACCGAGCACGGCGCCATCAAGCTCAACTTCCCCGATCAAGAGCCCTGGGAGATGAAGACCTCCTGCGCCCTCGACGTCGCCGAAGCTGGCGACGGCCTGACCCTCGAGGAGCTTGGTGGCCTGCTGAACCTGACCCGGGAGCGCACGCGGCAAATCGAGCGCCTTGCCCTCGACAAGGTGGACCGCGGCCTCGACGAGATGCCCTGAGGCGGACCCAAGGCGGTCCGAAGGCGGACCGCAGGCGGACCGTCGGCGGACCGCAGGCGGACCGCAGCGGACAGCAGCGGACACTGGCGACGCCGCTGACTGCTTCGGCTTGACCTCGTGGCACCCAGCCAGCATGGTCGGCTGGTGAGTGAGGAGAGCCTCCTGCCCGACCAACGGCGTCCATTCGCGCGGGAACTCGCGCGCCTTGAGCTGGATTTGATGCGCGCGGTGGTGGCAGACCCCACCTGGCTCGCTCCCCACGACGAGAGCGCCCTGCGCTGGGCGTTGTCCCTGTCGCGCATCACGGCGGTGCAGGTGCGCGCCGACGAAGGCGACGCCGACGTCGTCCACCTCGGCAGCGCCACCGACGGCCTGCGTCGTCGGCTCCACGCCATGCTGGCTCCCTGCTTCGTCGACGAGCGCCTCAGCCGCGACGGGGTCCGGGCCCAGCTTCCCCAGATTCGCGCCCTCGTCACCAAGGAGCGGGCCGAGCTGCTGCGCCTGTTTGGCAACCGGCTGCCGGCGGCGGCCCTCGACCGCGCCACCCGTCGTCGTCCCCTGGCCCTCGCCATGGGCGGCGGTGGCGGCACCGGCTATGTCTACATGGGGGCCCTCGCCGTCCTCGACGAAGCCGGCATCACGCCGTCACTCATCGCGGGCACGTCGATGGGGGCGTTGCTGGGCGCGTTCCGGGCCCGCACCAAGCACTTCTCCCTCGGCAATGTGCGCCAGCTGCTGAGCCGCTTGAGCTGGCGCAAGGTGTTTCGGCTGTTCGACACCGAGAGTCGCTTTGGCCTGCCCGCCACCCTGAAGCTCTCGCTGCGCGAGGTCATCGGCCACGAATTCCTCGTCGACGGCGGCGACCCGGGCAAGAAGCGCTACCTGCGGATGGGCGAGATGGCCATCCCCCTGCGGGTCACCATCGCCGGCCTTGTGCAGGGGGAGCGCGCCGTCGAGGTCTCTGGGTACGCCGACCTTCTCAAGGACGTCGAGGACGCCAGCGCCCTGAAGCGACGCTCGGGGACCATCGCCAAGGTGCTGTACGAGCTCGGCAAGCTGCCCGTGCGCGCCCTGTACATCGGGGGCGACGAGCTCACCCGCGAGTTCGACGTCCTCGACGCCGTCGGCTTCTCGTCGTCGGTGCCTGGCATCATCCACTACGACATCCTGCGCGATGACCCCCGCATGGTGGGTCTCGTCGAGAAGCTCATCGCGCGCGAAGGGGTCTCTCGCCTGGTGGACGGCGGCCTCGTCGACAACCTGCCTGCCAAAGAGGCCTGGCGGGCCATCCAGGCCGGCGCCGTCGGCGACCGCGACCCCTTTGTGTTGTCCCTCGACGCGTTTGCACCCCAGCTGACGACGAGACACCTGCTCTTTCTGCCCCTGATGCGCATCGCGGCCGAAAACAGCCGGGCGGGCCGGGAACAGAGCCACCTGGTGGTCACCTTCAAGGGCGTGCTGTCGCCCCTGGCAGTGGTCCCCTCACCCTCGGAATTCCTGCGCGCCGTCGAGAATGGTCGCAGAGAGATGTCGCCCTTCGTGCCACTCATCCGTAAGATGATTGGCCCCATTCCCGATCAGCCAGGGGTCCTCACCGACCTCGCCTGACCGACGGAGCAGCTGCCATGACCGCCAAGACCTTTGACACCGTCCCCGAGCACTTCAAGGTGCCCTACACCTGGCTCGACGGAACGTGCGTCGACAGCGCCACCGCTGTCGTGCCGATCATGACCTACACCCTGCACTACGGCCTCGGCGTCTTTGAGGGCATCCGCGCCTACGACGGCGCCAAGGGCCCCACGGTGTTCCGCCTGCGCGAGCACATGGAACGCCTGCACATGTCGGCCAAACTGCTCCGTATGGAAATTCCCTACACCGTCGACGAACTCATGGCGGGGGCAACCAACGTCCTCTCCAAGAACGGCATGAAGGGGGGGTACCTGCGTCCGATCGCCTTCGTTGACGACGGCAAGCGTGGGCTGGCGGCCCTCAACAACCGCATCCGGGTGGCCATCGCCACCTGGCCCTGGGGCGCCTACCTCGGCGACGAAGGCATCAAGCGCGGTATCCGCGCCCAGGTGTCGTCGACGACGCGCATGGGGGCCCGTTCGTTCATGCCCAAGGGCAAGATCAACGGCCAGTACGTGAACTCCATCCTGGCCAAGCGCTCGGCCCAGGTCTCGGGCTACGACGAAGCCATCATGCTCGACGACGACGGCTTCGTCGCCGAAGCCACCGGCGAAAACCTCTTCATTGTCAAACGCGGGGTGGTCATCACGCCGCCGCTGTCCCAGCCCATCCTCGAGGGCATCACCCGCGAGACGGTGATGACGCTGGCCCGCGAGCGCGGCCTCACCGTCGAGGAGCAGCGCTTCACCAAGGAAGCCCTGCTGGGCGCCGACGAGGTGTTCTTGACGGGCACCGCCGCTGAAGTCACCCCCGTGCGCGAGATCGACGGCTACGTCATCGGCGCCGGCAGCCGCGGCCCCATCACCGAGGCCCTGCAGGCCACCTACTTTGACGTCGTCAACGGCCGCACGGACACCCACAGCGAGTGGCTGACCCCCTACAAGGTCTGACCGCCATCGCGGCCACTCACACAGAAAAAAGGCCAGGGCGGATGCCCTGGCCTTTTTCGTGGTGGGCGGGGGACGGCGCCTCGCTCACTCGTCGAGGAGGCCTTCGACGCAGGCGGCGTCGACGCGGTTCTCGAAGTCGACGAAGCCCGACAGGGTCTGGCCGATGAACAGCTCGCTCGAGGAGTCCACGGGGCCAAGGACCATGCGACGCCACATGCCGTAGAAGTGCTTGATGGCGCCGTCGCCGTCCTCGAAATAGACCTCCATCTGGAAGTCGAGGTCGAAGCTGGAGCCATCGCCGTCGAACTGGGCGGGTTCCAGCAGGTGCACGCGGGTCATGAAGATGTCGCCGATGGCCTCCCCCTCGACGCCGCGGACCCGCCGACCACCCGCCCGCAGCCTGGCCTCGTAGGCGCTGCCGACGGGGGGCGTCTGGATCTTGTAGGTGGTCACCCAGGTCATGAGGTCGACGTCGCCGTTCTTGAAGGCGGCAGCGTCGCCGTCGAAGGCCTTGTCGTAGCTCTCGTAGACGTCGGGGTGGATCTCCATGGCCCGGTTGGCCATGACGAGGTTGACCTCTTGCTGGATGCCGCAGTTGGTGAGGTTGGCGAGGGCGAAGCCTTGCGCGAGCTCGATCTCGTCGGCGCGGCTGCCAACGCCCTCGAGGTCGACGACGTTGGCGACCTCGAGGTCTTTGAGGGTGCCCGTGAAGGGGGCATCGAGGGCGATGTTCTGGCCGGCGAACTCGTCGGCGATCTTGCTGACGGCGTCACGAATCTCGGTTTCCTGGGCGGCGGCTTCCAGGCCTTCGGCGGGCTGAAAGCGGTCGAAGAGGAAGCGCGACAAGTCGTCGAGGCCCTCGGGGGCTTCAGCGGCGGCGCAACCCGAGCCAGTGCCCACCAGGGCAGTGACGACGACGGCGAGAGCGAACGGTCCACGCACAAGCATGGGCGGAGTCTAGCCTACAGTTCGTCGCTGCCCAGCCCGCCCGTGCCGCCGGACACAATCGGCAACGCGCCGCGTCGAACCAGTGGCACGACCGCCGACGCCCCGGACGGCGCCGCAGGTGACATCGACGACGACGGCGGCTGCAAGGCGTCCTCAATGGACGACGACACCACCTGGCCCGTCATCCGTCGGGGGCCCGTGTCTTTCTGGGTGGCGGGGCGAATGTGGGCGGGGCGTACCGCCCAGGCTTCGGTGACCTCGGGATCGAGGAGGTGGCTGGGGTTCACGTTGCTGATGGCGTTGTGCATCACGGCCCGCACGTCGGGGATGTCCTGCTCGAGGCGTTCGAGGAGGTTGCTGACGTGGTCGCGCTTGAGGCCATCCTGGGAGCCGCACAGGTTGCAGGGCAGGATCGGATAACCGCGCTCGGCAGAGAAGACGCGGATGTCCTTCTCGGCGACGTCGATGAGGGGACGGATGACCTGGAAGCGGCCGTCGTCGGTGGTGTAGCGGGCGGGCATCGCCTGCATGCGGCCCGCGTAGCAGAGGTTCAACAGCAAGGTCTCGATGGCGTCGTCACGGTGGTGACCGAGGGCAATCTTGTTGCAGCCCAGGCGCTCCGCCGTGGCGTAGAGGATGCCGCGCCGCAACCGCGAACAGAGGAAGCAGTAGGCCTGCCCCTCCTTGGTGCCGGCCTTGACGATGGAGTAGGTGTCCTCCCGCACGATCTCGTGGGGGATCGTCGACGACGTCAGCCATTCTTGCAGGGGGCGGCCATCGTAGCCGGGCTGGGCCTGATCGAGGTGGACGGCGATGACGTCGAAGGCAAAGGGCGCGCGGCTTTTGGCCTCCCACAGCAGGTCGAGCAGCGTGTAGCTGTCCTTGCCGCCGGAGACGGCGACCATGATCCGATCGCCGGCCTCGACGAGGCCCCAACGCTCGATGGCCCCCATCATGGCCCGCGTGATCTTGCGACCGGCCTTGGACTTGTCGCGCCCACGCTGGCTCGATTGAACCCGGGCCGCCCACGGCACCGGTGCCGCAGCGACGTCGCCGGCAGCAGCGAGGTCATCAGGGGTGGGGGCGGTGTCGGTGTTGATGTCGTCGTCAGAAGCCATGGGGACAGGCTGCCATCCTGTTTCACGCACGCAATGGACTGCCGTCGCCCGTCGCCGTCTGCGGCGTTGACGGCGACGGTACGCACGCCCACCCTGCCCCGGTGAAACGACCATCCCCAGACCGCTCGAACGACCGCCCCTTCACGTCCCGAAACAACGACGGCCCCGCCCCCCGGCGCAGCCCCGATCGTGGGCCCGAACGCGGCCCCGATCGTGGGCCTGATCGTGGCCCCGAGCGCAGCCCGCGACCGGAGGCCTCGTCGACGACGGCGCGGCCAGCAAAGACCGCCCACGGCGCCTCCATCCACGTCGCTGCGGCTGATGCCGAACACAAAGTCTCGGGCGAGAACGCCTGCCGCGCCCTGTTCATGACCCGCCCCGACGACATCCGTCGGGTCTACGTCACCGACGACGTGCTGCCCCGCTTCAAGGACGTCCTCAAGTTCTGCGCCGAGCGGCGCATCGCCTACCACGTCAAGACCGACGCCGACCTCGACCAGATCGCCGAGACCGTGCACCACGACGGCGTGCTCTTTCTGGCCAAGAAGCAGCGGGAAGCGTCCCTCGACGACGTCGTCGCCTGGGCCGATCGCCTGCGCCCCGATCAGCGCTCGGTCATCGTGCTGCTGGAAAACGTCAAGAACCCCCACAACGTCGGCGCCATCTTGCGGGTCTGCGCCCACTTCGGCGTGCCCTGGGTGTTGCGGGCCGGCGGGACGCCGCCATTGTCCCCCGCCGCCATGCGCACCGCCGAGGGTGGTGCCGAGCACAGCATCGTGGTCGGCAGCGGCCCCGAAGGCAGCGGCGACGCCCTGGAGGCCACCCTCGATGCGTTGGTGGCCAAGGGCTTTGCCCTCGTCGCCACCTCGAGCCACGCCACCCTGGCCCTCGGCCGTGAGGCCCTGCCCGCCCGCGCCGTCGTCATGTTCGGCTCCGAAGGCGAAGGCCTGTCCGAGCGCTTGATGCGCCACGCCACCGACGTCATCGCCATCCCCGGTTCGGGGGCCCTCGAGAGCCTCAACGTCGCCTGCGCGGCGTCGGTGGTCTTGTGGGAGCTCTGGCGGGGGGCGACGCCCCAGGCTGCTGCACCATCGAAGGCGGCCCCGTCCGAAGCGGCGCCGGCGAAGTCCACCACCGCTATCCGTTGCGCGCGTACACGTCCCGGTAGATCTCGTGGAGCAGGGGGTTGGCCCGGATGCGCCCGGCGGCGTCTTCGATCTCGTGCTCTGCGTCAGCCATCGCGTTGATCCCGGCCCCTACCACACCGCCGCCAACGCCGCATCCGCGAGGCGCCCGCCCGATCATGGCCTACGGCGCGAGGGCCTTGATGGCGTCGCGCAGGGCCTCGCGCTCGATGGGGTTGTCGGCCTTCTTCAGCGTCGCCTTGAGCGGGCCGAGGGCGCTCGCGTCGCCGACCCGCCGGAGGCCGCTCGCGCCGGCGATGCGCACGTCGCGCTTCGCGTCGCCGACGGCGCCCACGAAGGCCGCGCAGAGCTGCGCGCGGCGCGGCGCGGAGGGCGGGTGCGCGATCGAGAAGCGGATGAGCGCGCTCATCAACACCTCGCGCGTGGAGGCGTCGGCGTGGGAAGAGAGGGGTAGCACGAGGTCGAGCGAGGACTCTTCGCCGGTCGCCAGGACGCCTTCAATCGCCCACATTCGTGCACCGCGCGAGGGGTGGTCGAGGAAGGGCTCCAGCGCCGCCCCGATGCGGGCCTCGGCCCGGTAGGCGCTCGCGGCGCGCCCCAGGCACGTCGCCGCGTGGACCCGCACGACGTCGTCGGAGTCGCCCAGCGCGGCGATGAGCGCGTCGATGGCCCGGGCGTCGGTGGCCCACCGCTCCGTGAGGACGTTGATCGGGCCCAGGAGCTCTTTCTGGAGGCGCGCGCCGGCCTCGCGTCGGGATGCGTCGGTCGGCCCCGACGCGAGGGTCGTCAGGTCTCCGGCGAGCCGCTGGGTGGCGAGGGCTTCGGCGCGTTCGGTGAGAGATCGAGCCATGGGGATCGAGAGAGTGCCCCGGCCGACGACCGGGGCGCAAGTTCGTGACGGGTCAGTACGTGCCGTAGTTGCGGGCCAGGCGGCTGTTGACCGTCGAAGCGTTGATCATCGTGCGGTTGCCGCCGGGGGGGCTGTGATAGGCGTGGTAGTAACCCCCCGTCACAGGCCGACTCTTGTTGAGCAAGAGCGGCGTCTGGTTGGCCAGCTGGTTGTTCGCCGCGTGGACGAGCGCTGAGCCTTCGAGGTTGCGCGCCAGCCGGTAGCAGAGGCCGTTCGCCACCACCCGCATCCGACCGAAGGTCTTCGGCGGCGTGCCCGGGGCCCCGTTGCGGTGCTGGCTGGCACGGGCGCCGGGGTGCTGCTCGGTGATGCCGACGTAGAGGATCTGTGGGGGCTTCCCGTTGTCCTCGAGCACGTACACGCTGTACTTGCCCTTCCCCTTCCCGCAGACGAGGCCCAGCGGGTCTTCCCAGCTGATGGGGTTCGGGGCGTAGCGGTAGGTGTTGAAGCTCGCGAGATAGCGAAGCGGGTCGGGCGAGACGAACTGCCCGACCGCGGGGTCGTAGTAGCGGTGCCGGTTGTAGGAGAGGCCCGACTCGTCGTCGGCGAGCTGCCCCGGGAGCCGGAGGCGCTGGCTCGCGTAGGTGCCGTGCTCGCGCAGGAGGCGGCCCCAGTCGTCGAAGGTGCCGTGCCACGCGAGGGCGCCGTCGTCGGAGAGGATCTCCTGCGGGCGCGGGGCGTCGAGCCCCGTGGAGACGACGTGCAGGCAGCGGCCGTCTTGCCACACCGCGTGGGCCTCGCCCTCGGTGATGAGGTAGTCGGTGACGGAGGCCCCCGACCGCTCGCACATCAGGTCATCGCCGGACCAGAAGTACTCCGTGACGACGTCGCCGCTGCGCTTGGACACCCGCCGCCCGAAGCCGTCGTAGGCGTAGCGCGTGACCGAGCCCCCAGGGTGCCCGATGCCGACCAGCTGGTCCAGTGGGTTCCACTCGAAGTGGTCTTCGCCGCGCTCGTCGCGCACCCGGACCACGCGCCCGTCGGCGTCGCGCTCCCACGACCGGAGCCCGTCGGAGCGGAGGCGGTTGCCCCGGTCGTACTCGAGCTCGCGGAGGTTCATCGCCCGGAGGTTGCCGCAAGGGTCGTAGCGGTAAGTCACCGCCCTGTCAGGGCTGCTCGACGCCGCGAGCCGGCCGGTGAGGTCGTACTGGTAATCGCGCCGCCCGCGCAGCGAATCGTCGACCGCCACGAGCTGCCCGACGCCGTCGTGGTGGTACCGCCGCTCGACCACCCCCGGCACGCGCTGGAGGGTGAGGCGCCCCTCGGGGTCGTGCTCCCGCCGCTCGACCGCGGCGCCCATCGTGCGCTCGAGCAGCATGTCGTCCGGGCCGTACGCGAACTCCTGCCGCTCGCCGCGCGCGGGCCGACCGGTCTGCTGGCCCCGGTCCCAAAAGTGGCCCTGTTTTTCCTATCCGTTGCAAGCGAGCACGCTGTAGGGATAGTGTCGGGCATGGTCGCCAATTGTGCTCATCGGTACCGTTTTCATGAAGCGTTTGGCGTCGCCGTACGCCTCGATGAAGACCACCCCGACTCCACCGACGAAACGTCATGAGCGAACCCGCACACGCCGACCAGGTCGCCGACGACGCCGTCTGGCGCGATCGCTTGACCGCCGCGATGACGACGACCGTCATGCATGTCGGCATGGTGGTCGGCGTCGTCGTTGGCCGCTGGGACGCCGGGGGCAGCGTCGTCGGCGTCCTCCTCGACAGTCTGGTGGCCTACGTGTTGTGGCTCGGCGTCTATCTGCACCTGCGGCCACAGGGCGGCACCAAAGAGGTCATGGCCAAGACCTTTGTGGGCTTGTCCCTCGGGGTGTGGGGCTTCATTGCCATGTTCAAGGCGGTGACGGTCAAAGACGCCTCCATCCTCGCCATCACCTGGGGCATCCTCGAGGGGGCATCGGACATCGGCAGCATCGATGGCGATGCGGCGGGCATCTTGCTGCTCATCCTGGCGGTGGTGCTGCTCATCGCCTCGTTGTTCTTCCTCGGACAGATCCTCGTCGGCATGTCCCCCATCGACGTCGGCGTTCTCGGCGTCAGCGTGCTGGTGCTGCGGGGCATCCAGGTGGCCCGCTACGTCGCCCGCCACAGCAACAGCAGCGTCAGCGACAAGATCACCGACGCCGAAGACCACCTGTCGGAGCTCTGCCTGCATGTCTTTGCCAAAGGCTGGACGGGCGCGCTCATCATGTATTTCTTCGTCGAACTCGAGGTGCCCCTCATCTGGGTCTATCTCGGCTGGAGCTGGGCCTACGACGTGTTCTTGCGTGACTGGCTGTGGGGAAAGCTGGGCGGTCGCGTGAAGTCGAAGGTGTTGGCGCGCGCGGCCAGCCGCCAACCCGAACGGCAGCAACGACCTCCCGGCCGGGCACGCCGTCGGCGCAACCAACCCGCCTGACCCCACGTCACCGTGGCGAGCGATTCAGCGCGCTTTCTCGACGATGCGAAACGTGATCATGACCCTGCCCGCCCCGAGGTCGCGACGACCGTGCATCGCCAGCCTGGTGCCGTGGGCGCGTTCATGCTCGCTGCGATAGTCGGCGATCAGCACGTTGAGTGCTGTCTCGTTGGTGAAGGTGAACGTGGTCTGGACCTGCTCGGGCTCTCGCTGCTTGGCCATCAATGCCCCCCGCCGATGCCGCGCAGGCTGCGACGCAGGGCAACGGTGGCCGGGCCAAGACGAGCGCGGGCCTCGAGCCCATCAAACAGCGGCAGCATGAACGAAGCCCGACAGCCCTTCGCGCCGGCGATGCTGACGGCGGCGCGGGCGACGAGGTCGTCGACCAACCACTCGGGCATGCCCTCGGCGAGAAACGTGCTGCGCAGGTCGCCGTCGCTGCCTTCGACGCTGTCGGCGCTTTGCTCGGCAATGACGTCGAGCCAGGCCGCCAGTGTTTCCCCAACGGGCGGAGCCACATGATCAAGCAGCGCGCCCATCGCCAGCGTTGCCGTCGGCGTGACGTCGTACAGGGTCATCTGATGGGCGACGGCTTCGCCCACGATGTCGGCCGCACCATGGGCCACGTCGACGTCAGTCGAGAGACAACGCCGCAGCTGGACCCCCACCAGGGTGCCGGTGCCAAAGGCACACACGAAGCGCCACCAGGCCCCATCCTCGATGGGTTCGAGGCGCGGTGACACCGGCTCGGCGTGGCCCTGTTTTTCCTATCCGTCCGACGGAGCCGGGAACTCCCGACGACCTCACGGACCGGGGACCTCGCCCCGGTGATCCGTTTGGCGCGCCGCCCGCCCGGGTCCGTCGCCTCCTCGACGGCCAATACCAAAACGCCGTGCGCCAAC
>Ga0247837_1004048_pt1 | contig 24160 bp, 26 predicted proteins | sample LaCtaG_2_FD_187115 | JGI IMG/M metagenome (GOLD analysis project Ga0247837, IMG submission 187115) | Freshwater microbial communities from meromictic Lake La Cruz, Castile-La Mancha, Spain - LaCruzMarch2015_14.5m | ecosystem: Environmental > Aquatic > Freshwater > Lake | place: Spain: Castile-La...
AGGCAGTCCATCTCCCATCTGTACCCTGAGTCACACTCATACGATCTGTGGCTGAATTTTTGATTTGAGCCACAACAGAGGTAGCAGTGGGCGGAATTCCCCACTTCACCCGAATCACAAGTAGGGAAAATTACTGAATTTCAGCGATATTTGGTAAAATCCTAAAAATATCCGACAGCAGGACACAGTAAAAAGTAATTGTCCAGTAACCGCAATATGAGTCCTGCAGACAGGAAATAACCGTGCATTTGCAATTTTAAATCAGACTCTTGTCTACACATAAGGAATGCACCTCGCCATATACTCAATACACTATAAGACTAATTTGCCCTAATGTGAAAATACAAAGTCACTGGCGAGTTCATACAGAAGACTAAGGAATACTTCCATCTCTCTTTTCTGCGTCCCGCAGACTAACGTATGTCCAATACTGATATATCTGAATTTGGTTTGCCAGTGGTGTCTGGTAGGCGTCAAATTGACAGAAACATTCACGTTTAACTTTGATCGCAATATAGAGAACGGGCGAATTGGAGCCTATTTTAGCAGAAACTAATGGAAGGTCCCCATGTAGCTGAGAGCAGATGACCATATAAATCTCGCTTTCTTTATTACATACATTAAGTCAATTATTTGCATGATGATTTCCCCTTCTAAAGAGATAGTAATATGAGGATAGAATAACAGAGAGAAGACTTATTCTCCAACAAAGTAACGCCCAGATTTTCAATATAGTGGGAAGGTAGTCTATAAGATAGTTATTGGGAGAGAATGATAGAGTCAGTAATCCTGCAATGGGAATCATACCTTAGATTAGTTCTTATTTTCACTTTTTATCTTCTCTGATACCAGAATGTTTTCTTTAGCAAATCTATAGTGATTTAAATCTATTACTATCATGATCCCTGAGTAAACGCTTACTTAAGTACCTAACCGTCATTAGAGATCATTTTGGCAAGCACAGCCTCTTGTACGTTGTTGTAGATCAGAAAGCACTTGAGGCACACAGGCAGCTGCACAGGCTCGTTCTTCGTCACTAACTTGGCGACATCAAATGGTGTGTTTACTTCCTTAAGCAATTTGCCAGTTGAGCGCAGAGGCCTCACTTGTCGAAGGGAAGCCTGCAGCTGAGGCGAAAAGGCAGGAGTGCGTGCTGCCAGTAGTAAGTTCTTTAGCACTAGGAACCGTGCATCGTCTTCGAAGTTGTGAGGCTGTTGGAAACCTGGTATATCGGTTGCGCAGAAGTCACCTGCGCACCGACTGCCACAGGCAGCACCAGAATGAGCCTCTCTTAGTGAGCGCTCTATATCGTAGTCCTGTCCAAATTCCGATGGTTTCGGGAGAGGCTGCGCTTTCGGCTGAAAAGCTGCCTTGGAAAATGCTGAAAGGTTTGGTCTTAACGCTTGACGATGAGCAGTTCGATGAGGTGCAAAGTCTAGGAAGGGTTTGAGTTCGGATATGATCTGACTACGCTGTAGGAAGGTAGAGTCCACTAAGTGTACTACATGCTGAGACCCCAGGTCTCTCACTTGCGCCCAGCCACGGAATCGACTACCTTGGCGCTGTGGCCTGGGCTTGGTAGGAGTAGCGCCTTGTCGAGGAGGTGCCGCTCTCAGCCAACTTCTGTTTTGCTGAGTATCCAGAGCCAAGGTCTTGTCTAGTCGCACCACTGACATGGTCCTTCTCAAGCGAGGAGCAGAGCGGACGGGTTTCTCCAGCACGCATCTGTCAATACCCAGAAGCCACACGTGTTTGTGGGTTTCATCAAAGCGATAGCAGGCAATGAGTTGAAGCACGAGTTGGCGGGAGACCTCTTCTATTTTGTCTGCAAGTGTGGCTGAGGCTTGGCGTATCAGCGGCTCGACCTCTGTATTGCAGCACTGGGTGTGTTCCTCCCCGTTTAGTCCTCTAACTCGAATTGACCCTGCATCGTGCACATACACTTGAGAAGTGAAGGAGCAGCCTTGCTTCCGCAACAACGTCAGTCCGTCAAAGCCATTGGAGTGAGCCACTGCCAAGCTGGCCAGTCCAGGCAAGTCCAGTAGATAGCGCGTAGAACCCTTGCTACACAGTGCCAATTTCTCCCGAACAGTTGCGTTCAGTTTGAGGGAAGAACGCACAGCTATCACAGCGGCTGAGGCTGCGAGCACGTCTTGCACCACTCCGTCCACTGAAGTGCCTCGAAGATTAAGACAGTTGACCTGATCCGCCTCAGTGAACACCTTGAAGAGTGGCTTGTGCAGCGCTAGAGAGTCAAAGACCACAGTGTCCAACACTCTCAAGCGCAGCGGGGGCCTGGCCTCTCCCAGGAGTTCGTAAAGCGTCTTCCAGTCCTTCTCCATGCTACTTAGTCTGCAAGTTGTAGCGGCGGTTGTTCATCACGTTGTTGTCCACGTAGTGTCTCCGAGGCACATCTGGGAACAGCAGCTTGGGCAGGGAGGTCTCTCTGCGCGGCTTCCCGTTCTCATCACGCTGGCGTATTGTGTAGCGATATTTGCGGTCTGTGAACTCGTCTTTGTAGTCGCTGTGAGTCAAGTACCAGTGGGACGCAAAGATGAGATCAATGTCTTCGATATCGCAGTGGAAAGTGCATTCCGAGAAATGGTGGTTGACTTTGACTTGGAGGAAGTAAGCATCTGTGAGTTCGTCGTAAGCCACGCGATACTGGTTACGCCATAGGCCATAGCGAGCGTTGAAGTCTTTCTGCGCCTGCAAGGCTGCAGCCTGAGCCGCTGCTTCGCCTCCATGCTGGTGCCAGCGAAAGACCAGGTGGATGGGAGGGTGGTACAGCGCAGAGGACAACTTGTGTTTGTACTGCTTGCAAATGAACCTATGAAGTTCTGCCTCCTCACAGCGCACCACCTTGCCTTCAAGGATCCCTCCCACGTAGGGCCGCTCATCCCACTTGAACAACACCCTTGACATCTGCGATCGATCTGCAGGTCGGGCAGGGTACATATCCGCAGTCACTTGGATAGGCTGTTGGTAGAGCAGAGGGACGAATTGGTTGTAGGGGAGGAGGTGGGAAGACACAGCATCCAGCACGCTGATGCCGAACTTCAGTGGGTCCTTGAAGACGTTATTCAGCAACATTTATAAGACAGCTACGCAATATTGACCGAAGCAGGAGTGAGCAGCGTAAAGACTCGGATCACATCTCTGAACACAGCCTCTGTGCTCAGACTGTCGAGGAAGGGGCCCACTCCTTGAGTTTGCAGCGGCTCAGGCAGGTCCCTCGTCACCTGTCTCACTGAAGCAGAGAACTCTCGTAGCAGGTCTTGTCCACTGGTCTGCACAAACCCCACAACGTCTGTCTGCGCCCACAGTTTTTCTCGCAGAAACAACCGCAGAGCATCGTCCAGTCTCCACTGCAACTCGCGCACTGGATCCGGGAGCTTCACAGGCGTGCTTTCTTGTGAGAAGCTGAGGGAACTAAGTGTCTGGCTGGAGTCAGTGAGTGTGAAATCAGTCTTGGCTGCGGGAGTGCGAAGTACGGGAGTTCTGCGGACTGGAGACTTGTCAACCCTGTGCAAGTCGAGACAAGCCTTGGTGTAGGAGTAGAGCAGCAGCATTTCTTGCCTCTTCAAACTGGCTTCATTTACGCCGGTAAGGATACGAGCAGCCCTAGCGAGTGCGCCTGAATAGCAGTTACTCGTAGATATACGTCCAGAGGCAAGTAGGTCTGGAAACCTGCGCACCATATGAGCTACATGCCCGGGCTGCTGGCAGTACCCCAACATAGAGTCCCAAAACCGACTCGCCAGCACCTGAAAACTGGGTGCTGCTTCTATGTGGTCATCAATCTCAGAGAACAGTGACAAAAAGGCTCCACAAACCTTCCGCTCATTCTCAGCCGGCACAGGCAGACTCCTGATAGCTTGAAACGTGTGCACTGTTAGCAACTTGGCTGCTGCGTGGACTTTCTCCACAAGCAGGGACAACCGACTCAGTGCTCCTCTGGGTGGAGGAGTGGCGGACTTGGCTCTGGCAGGCGACACTTTGCGCTTTGAAAGCATGTTTACTAATGCAATGTCTTGGGCGCCAGCAGGTTGCGGTACTCTCTTGAGGCACACACTGACTTCATATCCTCGAGACTTTGCTCAGGGTTGAGGACGCTGGACAAGTAGTTGCTACGCTTGCGCCAAGCCTCCACTCTCTGCTCCACACTCTTTCGGAGCTCACTGGCAGCTGCCAGAACGTCACCTGGAGTGTGCAAGGCACCAGAGTCAGACATGATTTAAATTTGTATGTCAACAGCCTTTCGACTACAATAGACATTAAGCCATGTGAAAGCAGCGTTGGAAACAACTGTTAGTGTGTGGCGAGTTAGAGCCCTAATACCTGCATGAGAGAGGAGACATAGGCGCAGTAGGAGTCATGTGCATGTGAGGGGTCGCAGAAACGGTGGGGATCAATGACGCACTGGGGCGGTCTTTGACGCAAATGATGCTGGTCACACAGTACATCAGTGAACCTCGTCCCTAGGGCTTTATAAAGTCCTTTATTTGCATCTCCCAGTAAACAATTGTCTTGAAGTTGGCGAAGAAAAAGGCTTTGGCTCACTCTGGACTCAACTTTGTAGTACTCCACAAGGTCGCAGAAGCTGCAGGTTCCAAAGCCCATTCACATCCAGTAGCTTTTTCTCAACCACCTGAACATTTTGTCATCTGGAAGATTGATGAGAAGACGTAAAACACAGACAAACGAGTGCCAAAACACTGCTTGAAACTCCCTCAGTAAATCGAGACCCACAGTGATTGCGCTTTGCAGAAACCTCCAAGCTTCCATCATGTGGTCACAGTACTCGTCATACAGTTTCTTCCCGCGCCCTCGTAGCAATATCCACAAGTTACCAGGGAAGGGAGTCAATCTCGAGAAAAGCTGAGATATAGTCTTCCCAGTTCCTCTCGCAGCCATTCAGTCACTCCTGTCGATACAAAGACTGAGGTGTGTTCAGTGAGACCTGCAGCCATCAGCATTTCTGGAAACGAAGAAAGCGATTCACTGTTGAGAGTCGCATGTCCAATCCTTGCAACCAGCAGACAGAAGTGTTGCGCTTCTGTGAGGAAGCTTTCAAAAGACATTTAATAATGTAGTCGAGACATTCCTTGTGGCTAGAGACTTGAGATTGGAGTTGGTCTGTGGTTCTTGAGTAGAAGAGTTGTCGCTGTAGGATAAGATGGCCGAGACCATTGACCTGGATGAGGTAGAAGACAGGCTGGACATCTGGGAACAAGTGGTGGACGAACTGCGTCGGCCCACTCTCGACCGGGCTGAGCGGCAAATCCTGATGACCCAGTACTCGCATCTGGAGGAAGTGCTGCTGCAGGCTGTCAACGTCTTCATCACTCAGCAGGTAGGCATGGAGTTCAAGCTCCGCCTCCCCAATATCATCAGTCGCTTCAGCAAGTTTGGCGCAGAGTTCCAGGAAAGCTGGAAGGAAGAGATGTGGGAAGCCTATGAGCAAACGCATGGCAACACCACTCTCAAGCAAAACCGCGACAAGCCAGTGAAGCAAACAGAAAGCGAAATAAACCAACTGCAAGACTTGGCGCTCACTCTGTCCAAACAGGGCAGGACGGACAAGCAGCACATCCGCCGAGTCTCCTTCATACAGAAGCCGCAGACACTCGCTATGGTGGACCTGGAAGCCAAGGGCTACTTGCAGAGCAAGCGTCCAAAGCCCGCACAGCAACAGCCTGAGGTCCAGACTCGCTGCCACTGTCTCTTAATGTAAACTCGGCCTCTACTCGTTTAACTATCGTAGCGCTGGCGCAGTACTTCTGCATACACTTTCCGCATCTGTTCGGAGTGCGCAGACTCACTCTTCTCGACTAAGCGCATAGCCGCAGACATCCAGCGTTCTGCCCACACTAACTTGTCCAGGCGGTAGTTCTTCACACCGTTGTTCCAGCACAGAGCCAGAAGCCACTCCGTTTCCTCACGTGGGTAAGTGCGCTCGCCTGCCGCCTTCACTGCTTGCTCTACGTAGCAGAAACTCTCGTCGCAGGAGGCTGCCAGAATAGACAGAGTCCTCAGCACTGCTGCCGTCTCTGCCACATCGTCCTGACTCACCCGCAAGAGCTGCTTCAAACACAGCGCCGCAATGTCGGGTCTGTGTAGTTTGAACGCTGCTCCCGCTGCACTCTTCAAATTTCCCGCACTCAACACTGCCTTTTCAAGATGCTCTGCGAGAGTTTCCGGTGCTGCCACAAGCAGTCCTTCGAACTCCACTTCTCGCTGCATACTCTGTAGACCTGCGCATGCTTGTATCTGCTGCAACATCACCAGAGCTTCCTGGTACTTCGTGGTAAGTCCCCCTGCGAAGCACATGTGACAGGCAGCTAAATGACAGCGTTGTTGTTGTTCCTGTGTCATGGCTAACTGTCCTGCTGTCCGCAGTAAGTTGTAGGTAAGAAGGCTGGGTGACTGTGCAATTGCCAGGTTCCAAGCCTTCTTGTGCAGCCAGTCCCTGTCTTCCCCAGCAATGCCTCGACATAGAGCGCAAGTGTGCAGGTACTCCAAAGCTAAAGCAGGGTCAGAAGCACTTTGCACTGCCAACTTCACTACTGCGGACAGACGACTATCTGTCACTTCGCTTTGCATGACTTTGGTTAACTGCGCACACACTAGTCGCTGAGCCTCTGGCCAGTCTCGAAGATGTTCCCGCTCCTGGAGCACCTCAGAGGCAGCTGTTACGATGTCTTCTGTAGAGCGCAGACTAGTGAATGTGCTGGCAATGGAGTCTCTGGAGGCCGCCTGCAGACGTAAAAGGATGTGCAGTCGTAACAGTGCAGCCTTTCCATCCTGAGGCGATGTGTGCGACAAACTTTCCAGCGCTTCTTCCAGTTTTCCCAAGCGGAAGGAGTTTTGCGCCAGAAGAACCAGGACATTGTGCTTCATCTGGCCGTCCTGCACACTTGCCAGTACCTTTCTAAGCACCGCAGTGCTGCCTTCGAAGTCGCCTGCAAGACTCCTCTCCACACAAAGGTTCCATAGGAAAGGGAGCACTGGCTCGCAACAACCAGTCTCACATACAGCCTGTAGAGCTGCGTTAGTGCTCAGATACTCCGCACTTTCACTGAGAGCAGGGTCCATGGTGACCAAACACAACAGGGTCTTCGCCCAGCTGACCACTAGATCACTCTGTTGGAAGTGCTGCGCGGCCTCCCACAGCAGTCTGCAAGCGTCCATCAGTTGACTGCAGTTCAACAGCAGCTCACATACACATTCAGCACAGGCTGGTCCATGTTGTAAGATGTCCTTGATTAGGTCTGGGAACGAGCCCATGCACTCGGTCATAATGAGCAGTTTTGTATGCAGGCTGAGAGTAGCCGAGTTGGTGGGGAGTAGCCGCAGTAGGTCCCGCGCCTTGCTGTATGCCTGCAGTTCCAGATAGAGTGAACACAGCAGAGTTCTGGCTTTCACTGCCACTTCTTCTGTGCGTCTCGGACTTTCGGCTGCGAGGGTTAAGCAGGCGTTGAGTGCGGTTATAGCATGGGCGAACAGTGACCTATGTGAGAGAGGATACGCCACATCCTTATACAAGAAGTAGCACAGTCCTAATCGCTCCCCTGGCAGTTCGGGCAGCAAGTTGCATAGGAGTTGGACGTAGTTCCCGATATCTCCATCCCGCTTCACTGCCAGTTCCAAACTCCACTTGTACAGGTGGAATTTGCACTCTGCTGAAACCTCTGTCGCCAACTTGTCACTATCTTCCGCCTTCTGCAGACAGCTCGTACCTCCGTGCAGCTCGTTACAGTCCAGATACGCTTTGGCAGTGCGCGCCCAGAACTTCACCATGTCTTGAGGAGGCAGGTAGGGAGCGAGAGAGGTGCAGCAGTAGCAGCGGATGTGACAAAGGTCAAGGAGGAGGGCGGAAGAGCCAGTGGACTCGAAGAGGAGTTGGAGCTGGATGCAGGCGTTCCAGAGACGGCTGGCAAGCTGCAGATTGAGAGGGTCAGAAGGGAGTGCAGGGAGGGCTGAGAGGTCTTTGAGCTCCTGCAGCTGCTCAAGATACACTACGAATTCCATTTTAGGACGCCAGAGGCAGAGTAGGAACAGAACAGGTGCAGCCCTGTCTTCTTGCCGTGCTCCTTGTCAAAGCAGCCGCCGCAGAACCGCACAGCCAGGCACCCCACACAGAACCCCGTCGCTTCCCCTTCGCAAAAGGCACAACGGGGCGAGTCCATGACCTCAGCAAAGGCTTGAGTACTCGCTTGCGTCGACTTCCACTCGAGAGCGCTCACTGGAGCACAGGGGCTCTTCCCTGGACTGGGGCGAGAGGGACTTTTAGGCCGGCTGTAACACAGGAGCAGCCCTTCGGAACACCTGGCCATCATTATCTCTGCTCCACTCCTAAACTCTACACGCCCTTGCCACTGCAGGACCCTCAGGTTGTAATTAAGGGCTCTAAGACTGCGAAACTCAGATGTCTCATAGTATATGAATGGTGTCTATTGCTACACCACTTATCTCTCGAATGTAACAATGAGCAGGAGTGGTAGGGCGGATTTGCCGAGTTCCGTAGTCGTGCATACTGATGATGCAGAAGTGTCCAAAATGGGCAGTGGTAAAGATCAAAATGTCTCAGCCCGCCAAAGGCTCACGCCGACACTGGGCCCAGGAAGAAGACGAGGCTATCAAGGCTCTAATTCTACTGCACGGCACGAAGAGTTGGACTCTCATAGCAGAGCTGCTTCGAAACGAACACGGAGTGCTGGGCCGCTCAGGCAAGCAGTGCAGAGAGCGCTGGCACAACCACCTGGACCCTGACATTGTCAAAAAGCCTTGGGAACCTGAGGAAGAACGCCACATCTTTGAAGCGCATCAACAGCTGGGCAATCGCTGGGCTGACATCGCGAAACACCTCCCAGGACGCAGCGACAACGACATAAAGAACCACTTCTACAGTACAGTGAGGAAGTTCTGTCGCAAACAGCTGGGCACCTCTCCTTCCAAGGAACAAGTGCAGCACTTCGATGAGCAACTCACCTCAGCTGTGCTGGCTTCACTCAGTAGGCGCAAGCGAGTTTCCAACCCTCGCAGGCGACCTGCACAGAAGGGAGAAGGCGAGACGCCGGAGTGGCTGGCAGACGGGTTCTGGGAACAACTGTCGGAGTGGAGACTGGACAAGACAGAGAGCTTCCACTGGCAGCAAGACCAGTTGATGGACTTGCAGACTTGTCCTGACCTCGAGGATTACCTCGGCTGCCCTATTTCTAACGAAGAAGTTTAAATGGAACTTGAGGGAAGCTTCAGTCGTTTGGCGCCCAGGAAGCTCTCTGCGGGGTCGCGCAGACCTCCAGCCTCTGTTCGCAGTTCCAATGCAAGTCGTGCTCTCAGATCCAACAGCTTCGCGCTTGGGGACTTCGCCTCAGTCCGCCGCCTCACTCCCAACACCTCATTTCACGTGGAAGCTCGCGAGCCTCTGCAGCCGCGCAACCGGGAAGTGCCTCCCAGGGGCACGACTCTGTACAAGCTCGCCACTGACATGCTCAAACAGCACTCCCAAATGGGCGCGCATGTGGACTTCAAACCCATGAGTTCGGCTGCAAAGATCAGACATACGCGTATCATCGAAAGCAGAGGCAGAAAAGTGCTTTACGATATCCGCAGACGAGAAGAGCGCGGCTCAAAATTACCGTTCACTAACGACTCTTTGGAAAACGAAAGTGTCTTCCCGGGCCCTGTGCCGTCTCTTATTTCGCTCAAGCGCAAACAGGTCAGTAGTGCTCCCAGGCAGAAGTCTGACATGGAGAGGACGGAAGAGCTGCTCAAAATCCTGCGAATTCCCACTGAAATGCGCAAGCGAAGCCACAGCAGAAGGGCTGTGGAAATGGTGAAGATGAAGGAAATCCCCACGCAGACTGACTCAGTGAGGTCCAGTCCTGAGAAGATCGGAGGGACAGAAGACAGTTTCTTATAGCTAACTCTGTGGATATGGCAGCGCAGACTTCCTCGGGCTATGTTTAGCTCATACCTTCGTGCAGGTGGCTTCCAATGAAAGACACATCTGCTCTCTCAGGCGCTTTCGGATGTAGACACTGGAGAGACCATTGTCTTACTCGACTGCGGCTCAGCCACAGGACTCAACTCCATGAAGGCCTTTAGAGCCACCTCTCAGACTCCTATCCTCATATATCACTGTGACTTGCCCAGCAACCCTTAGTCAGTCCTCTTCAACAACGCCCTATCCAGTCCTCACTCCTACCTGCCTCTTCCCCACATCTATGTCGCAGGTATTGGGAGGAACTACCACTGCCGCGTCCTTCCTTCGAACTCCCTGTCCATCGCCTTCTCTCTTCACTGGCTCTCCGTGCGCTTCTCAGTCCGCGGCCAATTAAGGCTTTATGGGCAAACTGAGTCTGCTATTCACTCAGAACTGCGGGCCTTGTCTGATGCTGATCTGGACAGTTTCCTTGCTGTACGGAGTGCGGAAATGAAAGTAGGCGGAAGACTGGTGTTTCAAATGAATGGCGATGCTCAATGAAGAGCCGAAATACAGAGTTTTGCTGAGAATGCAAGAAGAAGGCCTCATCGGTTCTGAGCCATTGCAGCGCTGCTCCATTTTCGTGTACCCCTCCACCCCTGAGTCTATCCGAACTCAGCCTTACTGTGCTGGATGGCAATGATGCCGCCTACCGCCAATATGATGGAGATGCGCAAGCCTATGCAGAGCAGTACACAAGGACTATGCGGGCGGCTACGGAAGCGATGATGGCGGATTTACTGAGGGAAGAGCAAGGGAGTGGGGAGGAGCTGGTGAATGTGTTCTTCGCCTATCTGAAGGAGGGTACGGGCTTGCCCTCTCCCTATTCTCACCAGAGAGTTGATGTAGTGATTGAAAAAGTCGCTTAGTCTAATTCTGGGATTTGGAAGAATGTAAAGCCAAGGGAAGCCACTATCTTAACAGACTGAAGAAGGTGAGGTAAATATGGCGGTGGTACAGTCAGCCACTGCAGTGGGAATGTCCAGCAATTACGATGCCAATTCTTCTCTGCAAATGAACGCTAATCAGCGACATATCAGTCTCCTCACAGAAGCCCTACAGCATGCAGACAAGTCTGGAGAAACTTTGAGTGTTGCAGACTTCGGCTCAGCCACAGGACTCAACTCCATGAAGGCCTTTTCTACTGCTTTCCAGGCCTTTAGAGCCACCTCTCAGACTCCTATCCTCGTATATCACTGTGACCTGCCCAGCAACCCTTGGTCTGTCCTCTTCAACAACGCCCTGTCCAGTCCTCACTCCTGCCTGTCTCTTCCCCACATCTATGTGGCTGGAGTGGGCCGCAGCTACTATGAGCAGCTCTTCCCTACCAACTCCCTTTCCCTGGTGCATACAGCCAACACATTGCACTGGCTTTCCACCTGGTCCACAACGAGACAGCAGCTTCAAAAGTATATTGAGGGGGACACTGCCTTGCATGCTGAGTTGAAAGCTACTGCAGAAGCTGACCTAAATAGCTTCATCACCCATAGATCTGAAGAGCTGAAGGCTGGCGGTCGCATGGTCCTGCAAATCTTCACCTGTTTTTTCCCGCAAGAAATCAGATACCAAACTCTTCTTCGCATGCAACAAGAAGGCCTCATTTCCTCAGAGCCTTTGCAGCGTGCCACTATCTTCGCTTACCCTGTCAGTGTGGACTTCATCACCTCTACAGTGGCCCAGCACCCTTCCCTTTGTCTCCTTAGTCTGCAGCAATATGAAGCCAATGATGAGTTTTATCAAAGATATGAAGTTGATGGAGACAGAGAGAGATTCGCGAGAGAAAGAACTGCTATGAACAGAGCGGTGAGTGAAGGACTTACAGCAGACCTGTTCAAGGAAGAACGAAGTGAAAAGGACTTGGTGGAGGTCTACTTCGCCTATGTGGAGGACTACTTGAAAGAACACCCGCAGCCTTTTCAGATCAAAGAAGTGGACGCAATCATTGAGAAAGTGTCTAGCTAGGTCTTTCACTTAAGTCCTTAGAGCTAATAGGGGTAGCACTAAAGCAGCTAAATTCGATACACTCCTAATGTAGGATTTTCTTCTTCTGAGCCTACGTCATCCCCAAAATGACGACGAGTGCCACTTACCTTTTGCTCTCCAATAAAAACAGACTGCCCTTAAATGCGTACTTTTGCCTTTCGTCGTAGCGGCGTCAGTCTGACTCCAACAGTTCCAGGCAGTACCTCGAGACTGCGCTCACCTGAAGCCGACAAAGCCACACAGCTACTGCGCAAGAGGATCTCTGTCCGCTCGCTTACGCAACAAGAGCAGGAATGCCCTCCTTACACCCTCTGCTTCTCCTTTCTCCAAGTCTCTACAGCCTCCGCCCTATGCTATTACCGTCACTCCTGTGCACTCACCAGGCTCGCCTCAGCGGTGCAAGCGAGGCTCTGCTTTGAAGAAAGAACTAGGAGGCCATGGTATCGACACTGTTAGAGCTTTAGAGCAAGCCCTCAGACACCCTCCTAGCTGCAGCAAAGATACCCTTGCCTCCGCTCCGTAAACCCCAAACCATCGTCTTTGACCTAGAGGAGACATTGGTCCATATCTGTGAACACAAGGCCTCGGTTCAGATACTTGTAAATGACGGAGCGCTGGGGTTCAACATTTGACCATATGCAACGGAGTGTCTGAGCGCCCTTCGCAATCACTGAGAAGTCATTGTCTTTGCCTCTTCAGACTAGAGCAAGGCGGACACAGTGCTGGACTTCCTTGATCCCGGCGGTACTCTCATTGACCACCGACTCTATCGTAGTCAGGCGCTACTGCTGCAAGGTGTCCTTGTGAAGGACCTACGGCTACTGTCAGGGAGGGACCTGCGCCGTACTGTAATCGTGGAGAACACCATGAGTACCTTTGCTTTCCAACTGGACAGTGCCCATCAAGACTTGGCGCAACCATCGGCAGGACACAGAGTTACTCAAGTTCCTAGATTTCCTCCCTCAGTTGCTGTTTGACATGAAATGGCTAGATGGACGTTTGATTTGGCGCATTTGAGAGACTTTGCGAAGGTGTTTTCGCTGCCGTAGCCTTATTCATCAGGTCATATAGCTCTTTGGCGAAGTAAAGTCGATGAGCCTTACTTCTATATAAGTTCTGTACATTCTGAAAATGGCTCTATACAAATGATAGAAGTCCTGACAGTTACTCTTTCCATTGGAAAAGGCCTCAGTTGTAAAGGCAGATTACCTTTCCTCCGACCTTGTCTTCGAGGTCATTGTAATTTTTGTAGCAATGGACTCGGACATTCGCTCCCGTCTCGACCTTCTCGGGTACGAGGTTGCCTCTGAAATATACACTTCCGGCAGCACTCATATATACCGGGGGTCTACCAAGTCAGACCACTCCTGCGTTGCCATCAAACTGCTCAAGTCACTGAAGGACGTGATGTACGAGAAGGCCTATGTGGAGTGCACCAATCAAATTAGCTTTGCTTATCATAGCAGAGTGGTGCAAGTCATCAGCAGCTTTGGTATCAAAAGTCAGGGACAGGAATTGTGGTCTTTTGTAATTGTCTTGGAATGGCTTGAAAAGGACCTGCATAAGGAAGTCAGTTTCCGCAAGGCTCACAATAACCCTTGGAACGAAGAGGAACTTTTGCTGATTGCGAGGGATTTAATTGACACATTGGCGGAATTGCAGGAAAATGGTCTGGCTCACAGAGACCTCAAGCCTCAGAATATCTTCTATAGCAGAGAAGGCAGTGCTAAAGTCGGCGACTTCGGTTCAGCTAAGACTGAAGACCTGCTTGAATACAACTCCTATTTGCAGCAAACAGTGGTAGGCACTCCCTTCTACATGAGTCCCGAGCTCAAACTCGCTCTCACAGCTGACCTGGCCAAGGCACAGTACAACCCCTACAAATCGGATGTGTACTCTCTCGGAATGACCCTGCTGTTTTGCTATCAACTGGAACCGCCTCATAGTTTGCTAGACCTGCGAATACTACAGGAAAGGACTGATGAGGTGCTGCAGGCTGTTGCCTTTCCCAAGCTACGAGAACTGCTGAGGTGTATGCTTATTATTGACCAGGAGACAAGGCCTGACTTTGTGCAGTTGCGCAAGTACTTGAATGAGGAATGTCAGCAACCCAGATGTCTGCATTTACCCGCGCAAAGACATGGCTATGAATTCGAGTGTCATGGTTTCTTCTGTGAAGTCTGCTTACCGAAAGGCGAAGTAATCCCAGGGGAAGGAGGCGTTCTGGTGACAGTGCTTTGTCCTGTGTGCAGTCAACCCTATGAGCATTACCAGCCAGTCGAGCCAGTTCCAGACCATTTTGAAAACTGCGACCAGCCCTCAGATTTTCGTTTTCTACCAGATCAGCCCAGTTCGGTACAAGCACAGGATATAAAAGTGCAAATAAGTGCGAAGGAGCTACCATCTAGTAGACACAGAACAATGACTGATGAAACAGAAATGCTGGGAAAACCGAAGTATGAGTGGTGGAAGTGGTGCGCGGGCTTGTGTCATAAAAGCAGCAGGAAGAAGCAGCCTCCAATATAGTAATAAGCATCTGCAAAGGCCATTGCTATTACTAATTCTTACTTCTTCTCCTCAATCGTGCTATCGTTGAGCATGCCGCAATTAGCCTTATCCGGCAGCTCTGCAAAGCGTGACTATGTGCGATGATCTCTCCGCCTCCAAACAGCACGTATATCACGGCCAGTGTCTTTGCTTTCCAGCCTTATTCATCAGGTCATATAGCTCTTTGGCGAAGTAAAGTCGATGAGCCTTACTTCTATATAAGTCCTGTACATTCTGAAAACGGCTCTATACAAATGATAGAAGTCCTGACAGTTACTCTTTCCATTGGAAAAGGCCTCAGTTGTAAAGGCAGATTACCTTTCCTCCAACCTTGTCTTCGAGGTCATTGTAATTTTTGTAGCAATGGACTCGGACATTCGCTCCCGTCTCGACCTTTTCGGGTACGAGGTTGCCTCTGAAATATACACTTCCGGCAGCACTCACATATACCGAGGATCTACCAAGTCAGACCACTCCTGCGTTGCCATCAAACTGCTCAAGTCACTGAGGGACGGGATGTACGAGAAGGCCTATGCGGAGTGCACCAATCAAATTAACTTTGCTTATCATAGCAGAGTGATACAAGTCATCAACAGCTTTGGTATCAAAAGTCAGGGACAGGAATTGTGGTCTTTTGTAATTGTCCTGGAATGGCTTGAAAAGGACCTGCATAAGGAAGTCAGATTCCGCAAAGCTCACGATAACCCTTGGAACGAAGAGGAACTCTTGCTGATTGCGAGGGATTTAATTGACACATTGGCGGAATTGCAGGAAAACGGCCTGGCTCACAGAGACCTCAAGCCTCAGAATATCTTCTATAGCAGAGAAGGCAGCGTAAAAATCAGCGAATTCGGCTCAGCTAAGACTGAAGACCTACTTGAATACAACTCCTATTTGCAGCAAACAGTGGCAGGCACTCCCTTCTACATGAGTCCTGAGCTCAAACTCGCTCTCACAGCTGACCTGGCCAAGGCACAGTACAACCCCTACAAATCGGATGTGTACTTTCTCGGAATGACCCTGCTGTTTTGCTATCAGCTGGAACCGCCTCATAGTTTGCTAGACTTGCGAATACTACAGGAAAGGACTGATGAGGTGCTGCAGGCTGTTGCCCATTCCCAAGCTACGAGAACTGCTGAGGTGTATGCTCATTATTGACCAGGAGACAAGGCCTGACTTTGTGCAGTTGCGTAAGTACCTGAATGAGGAATGTCAGCAACCCAGATGTCTGCATTTACCCGCGCAAAGACATGGCTATGAATTCGAGTGTCATGGTTTCTTCTGTGAAGTCTGCTTACCGAAAGGCGAAGTAATCCCAGGGGAAAGAGGGATTCTGGTGACAGTGCTTTGTCCTGTGTGCAGTCAACCCTATGAGCATTACCAGCCAATCGAGCCAGTTCCAGACCATTTTGAAAACAGCGAAAGGCCCTCAGAACAAGCCAGTTTTGAACAAGCAGAGGATATAAAAGTGCAACTAAGAACGGAGGAGCCATCTTCTAGTAGACGTGAAACAAGGAGTGATGATGAAACAGAAATGCTGGGAAAACCGAAGTATGAATGGTGGAAGTGGTGCGCGGGCTTGTGTCATAAAAGCAGCAGGAAGAAGCAGCCTCCAATGTAGTAATAAGCATCTGCAAAAGCCATGGCTATTACTCGTAGTTACTTCTTCTCCTCAATCATGTTATCGTTGAGCATGTCGCAAGTAGCCTGTTCCGGCAGCTCCGCAAGAGCGTGGACCTGCGCAGTGATTTCTCTGCCGCCAAACAGCACATACGTGACGTCGATGCCCTTCTCATATGTCCCGTATTCTTCTATCCTGTCCTCTATATCAATCAGCAGTACTTCCGCTTGCGTAAAGAGCCGGGGATGAACTGGCACTTCCACCTGGTTCGACTCTGTGGAGTTGAATTGCAGCCAAAGCAATGGCCCTTCAGAGGCTTCAAACTCCACATACGAGAAAGGTCCGGAAGTGCACTGGGCAGAGATGGGTGGAAGGCAGGAACTTCGCTTGAGGACTTCTTCCAAGGAAGAAAGGCTGTGGAACAGGGAAAGGTCGGGAGTGCGGCGCTGCAGCTGGGTACAGACAAGGAGAGTGCGGACTGGACAGGTAGCGAAGCCAGGCCGAGCCACGCCCACAGTCGTAGCCAGTGCGAAGCCTGCAGGAATGGGCACGTCGTCCTCAAAGACATTGGGACTCATCCTTCTTATCGCCCCTGTCCTCAAGATCGGCCCCTCCTCCTTACCCCATGCAGCGTACTCCTCTCGAGTATACTCCACCCCTCGTCTACCTTGTCCCCCTTTCATGAAGCACTCCGAAACCACGAAGTTCCTTTTATGCCTCTGCGGAATGTGCCAACTGTCTGTCTGTTCCAATAGTCCGAACAAGTCTTCATGCACTTGACTTGTGAACTGCGCTCTATCCTGACAACTCCCGATATAGGCTGCAGACACCGTCACGTTTTCCGTGACGTTATTGGTGGTGTAGACAGAGCCCGTGTATTCGAACATGCTCTGCGCCCAAAAGCGGATACTGTTGACGAAGACTCCTCCGTTGGTGTAAGTGGCTGCCAGTGAGAGAATGCTGGGAGGAGGCGCAGTGGCCTGCAGCAACACAGGCAGCACTTGGTCGGTTGAAAGCGAGTGGAAGAAGGACAGAGGGCCGAGGAACTGTCTCCGGTAGCTTTCAATCTCTCGCAGGAAGGCAGCCACCGCTGTGCGCAGTTCCTTGCTGACTTGGGCCAGGCCCTGGTTCAGCTCCATGGGCAGGAGACATCCGCAGACCTCGTAGAGCAGCGCTCTAGGCAGTCTTTCCATTATTACCACTCGTAGGAACTGCAGAGAGCACGCCTATACGGCCGATACATATGCAGGACGAACTTCTTATAGCAACATCCAGCTAGGAAGCAGTCAATATAGGCCCATTTCAGCAATATCGCTATTCAACAATCCTGTCAACTCCACCTCTGCTTTCAATTCGCAGACCTGGAAGTCAGAATTACTCTATAAATCTTCAATATGTCTGCCGACAGTTGTATGAAGCAACAGACTCACAATGTGTGGTGGGCTGGAAAGACATAAGACTTCCAAGAGGACTGAACTAGGAGAGCAATAAGCTAGGAAGTGGCTTTCCAGCAAGTTACAGCCTAGCATAATGGACTCCCCCATCAAAATAGTCCTCATCGGGGACCCAGGCGTGGGCAAGAGCTGCCTCATCATCCGCTACTCCAAAGGCCTATTCGAGCCCTCCCACTACAGCACCATCGGCATCGATTTCCACCTGAAGCGCTTCCCTCAGCCCGAAAGCACCAGCATCCCAGTCCAAGTCTACGACACAGCGGGGCAGGAACGCTTCAGAACCATGTCCAAAGCCTTCTATCGACAAGCACATGGAGTGATGTTGGTGTATGACAACACTGATGAGGAGAGCTTCAGGAACCTCAGGAGGTGGATGGACGAGGTGGATCAGCTCTGTCCGCCAGGGTCGAAGCGCCTTATAGTGGGGAATAAGGCGGAAATGGGTACGCAGATAGCGGGGGACAGGTTGGCTAGCTTTAGTCGCCTGGCAGGCGCAAAGACTGTGCAGGTCAGTGCGAAGACCGGGGAAAACGTGGAGGAGGCGTTCACGCAGCTCATTGAAGAAATCTTGAAGGACCCGCCCAAACTGCAGCACGCAGGGTCCCTACACCCTGAGTCTAACAAGGGGTATTGCTGCGCACTATAGCAGCCTTTACTCGGGGAGCGGGGTCTCTAGCATTAATGGGAAGCACAGCAGGTAAGGACCAGGTGCGCTGGGTAAAGCCTAGGTAGGAGTCTGAGGTGTTGGTGTCTCTGCACCTGCACTCGCCCTCGACAACGTCTCTCATCACTTCCCACCCCTCCTGGCCCACTGCCGCGCTAGGCAGAGTACTCTGCACCTAGAGACGTTGGACAGTGCTACACTATGCAGTTTGGGCGGGGTGGTCTGAACTGGTCGAGGAGCTGCTGGCAGCCGGAGGCGACCCTTTGCGCCCTGCAGAATCAGGGGAAACGGCTCTAGACCTAGCCAAAGAACTGGCAGATGAGAAGATGCTGTTCGTCCTGCAGTCTCCTTCCTTCCGTACCAAGGAATCTCCCGCAGCCCTCAAATACGTGCTTCAAAACAACTACATGGAGCCAGAGTCTCGTGCAGTCTCCCTAGCCAGGTGGTAGTTCTGCTAGTTGCACACTATGGCGGAAGTGGAGAAGTCTCGCAAGCCGAAGGACAACAGCTTTAGACAGCAGCGACTGAAGGGGTGGCGAGTGGCGCCGGGGCCTATCTCCCTGGCACTGTTTTACTTGGGAATAGCAGTAGCGTTTGTGGCTTATGGAGCAGTGGTGTTGGAAGAGACAGGCAAAGTAGTGGAAATCAGGAAGCGGTATGACGACATTGATGAATGCAAAGCAGACTGGCGCTACCCAAGTGCCTGTGTGATAGACTTGAAAGTCCCGAGTCACATGTCTTCTCCCATCTTCCTCTACTACGAAATCCAGGGTATGTACCAGAACCACCGCCGCTACGCAAAGAGTCGAGACGTGCTGCAGCTCCTTGGCCATGACCAGTCCACCACCCAAGTCAAGTCGTACTGTACGCCTATAGTCGATATGGACGATTTAGGGATCATTTCGAATGTGAATTTGACAGGAAGCGCAGTTGCTAACCCCTGTGGACTGATAGCGAAGAGCTACTTCAACGACACTTACCAGTTGTTTCAACCCGGAGGTGATGGTAATGTGGTGATACATGAGGATCGAATCGCGTGGAATGTGGACAAAAACGACAAGTTCGAAAGTGCGGACCACGCACAGGAAACCCAATGGACCGACATTCGCAACGGTAAAGTCCACTCAGAGCACTTCATGGTCTGGATGAGCATCGCAGGGCTGCCTACCTTCCGCAAACTCTGGGGCCGTATAGAAACTGACCTGCCCACTGGCACCTACCGACTTCTCATCAACAACAACTACGACGTTTCTGGCTTCAATGGAGAAAAGCTGGTGGTGCTGTCGACTGCCTGTGCGTTCGGGGGGAAGATTGCCTTTTTGGGAGTGCTGTATGTAGTGGTGGGAGGAATCGCACTGATTGGAGCAGGGGTAATGCTGGCGACTTTCTACTGCAAGCGCAGGTATAACCTCTCCTGACCAGTCTAGTAAAATGTCGCACCCACCTGCTGTCCTCCTGCAGCTCAAGCAGGAAAATGAACATCTCCGCAATGAACTCCGCTCGCTCAGCACTTCCCTAGACGAAGCGCTGTCCAAACAGCCTCGCAAGTCCGCCAACACTTCCACCCGTACTCTCCATTCAGTGCATGAAAAGGAGCTGAAAGTCCTGCGCACCCGTCTCGCCCATACAGAGAAGGAAGTAAGTGTGCTGAGAGAGCAAGTGAGCACCAGCACTCCAGAAAGAACCGCGCAGCTGGAGCAGGAAATCGCTCAAACGCAGCAACTCATCAAGTCGAAGGAAACTGCCATTCGCGCTCTGCAGAGACAGCAGAAGGAGCGGGGCGACAGCTTGGATTCCCTCACCAACGCACCTGCCAGTCTTCGAGACATCCAGAGAACTGCCGAGGAAGTCAAGGTCAAGCGGCACAAAGTGGAACAGTTGGAGGCGAAGTTGAAGCAGGAAGAGGGCTCGTTCAAGTCTGTGCGGGAGAAAGTGCTGCAACTAGAAGCCAGGGCGAAGTCGCTGGCTGAAGAGCTGGGCATTGCCAGAGGAGATGACGACGAGCCCTCGAAGCCGCCTGTGAATCGCAGCGACATCGAGGAACTCAGGGAGAAGTGCAGTGCGATAGAGAAGGAAAGGGAAGCGAAGCTGCTAGAGTGGAGGAGACATATGGCTGAACTGGAAGGCAGAGTGCAAGAGGCTTCGGAGCGCAGGTCTAAGGTCGCGGACCAGAGCGATGCACGGGACCAGCAGGCGCGCATCCTGGAAAGCAAGCTGAAAGAGCTGAAGAGGTCTGTGCACATCCTGCAGCGACAGAACGAAGGCCTGGCCAAGAAGGGAGTCAGTCCCAATCTCATCCAGGAGCAGCTGCGCACTTCGCTGGAGTCCGAGGGAGTGAGGGAGGCCCGGGAAACTGCTGCAGTCGCGTAATAGGACTCCCTTCTGCTCAGGTAAAGGGAAGCAGTTATTAAGGCCTAGGAAAGCGGCTCCTGAGACTGCGCACCTCGTCCTCCGCCTGCTGTTTCTGCGCACAGCAGTCCGCCAGCCGCCCCTCCATCTGCTTCAGCAGTCTGGAGTACGCCTCCGCGTCACTAATTGCCTTATCCATATGTGCCTTTGTCGCCCTGAGATTCGCCTTCAGGCCTTCAATTTGCTCCTCCAATTGCATTTTTTCCCGCTTCATCCCTTCCGTCAAGGTAATTTGCCTGTCGCCGAATTCCTTTAGGTGCGCAAAGCGCTCCTGTAGACTGTTGAGAGTGCTGAGGGCGCGGCCTGCGTCCTCTGCCTTCTTCTGCTCCCTGTTGAACTGGTCCCTCAGACCTGCGGCTTCCACTTCCAGTACTCGGCTTTTGTCGATTTCTTGGTCCAGAGCCGATTTCAAATGCTGTTTTTCCGCCTCCACTTTCCCTACGTTTTCCCTCAACGCCCCGATTTCCCCTCTCAATTTGGCAATCTTCGCCTCCAGTTTCTGCACGGACTTATACTGATCAGTGGACAGCGACACTGACAATTGGTCATTTTCCTTCCTCAGCTTCTCTATCACGTCACTCTTCAACTTCGCCTGTCTGATCAAGTCGTCCCTCTCCGCCTCCGCCTTTCTCTGCAGTTCCTGGGAAGTCCTGGCTTCGAATTTGAGTTTGTTGACTTCTCGGTTCAGGCGGACGATTTCGAGGGCGAGTTGGCCTTCCTGGACTTCCGCTCGCTCCAGCTGCATTGTCTTTTTGGGCACTGTGACTGCCTTTTTGCTCGACTTTTCGTTCATTTTCTTCAGTAAGACTAACTTTTCGCGCTCGGAATCAAGTGTTTCCTGGATCTGCTCCTGCAGCTTTGCCTCCAGTACTGCCACTCTTTGGCTCAGCTGCTCATTATTCTCCCGCACAGTCTCTGCTTCTGCTCTGATGGCTTCCTCACTTGGCTTGCTTTTCAGCTCCTTTAGCTCCTTCTCCAGTATCGCAGTTTGCCTCTGCACCTCATCATTTCCACTATCCTGCGACTTCAGTCTCTGCTGCAAATGCGTGATTTCGTCATGCTTTCGGGCAAGTTTGTCCTGCAACTCAAAGGCAGTTTGTTTCCACTTCTCAGTTTCAGTCCTCATGCCAGTTTCTATTTGGGTCAGTTTGGTCTCCCAGCCTTTGCACTCTTCTAGCATGTCCACCAGACGGTCCACTTCGTGGGTTTTGTTTTGCAGACTTATGGCCAATTCTGCCTTTTCGAACTCGAGTCTTTCCAAGGCGTCGCTAAGGGCGGTAGGCGAAGAGGGGAGTTTGAAGCGGAGCAGTGCGAAAGCAGTAGTTGTGTATCGGTACTTGGCTTTGACGAGAGCAGGCTGCAGCTTGGACAAGCCCTGCACTACCCACTTTTCCAGCATATCCCTGGGCAGCAAGCCTGTCTCCGGCCTGATCTGCGTCCCTACTCCGAAGGACACCTCCTTGAGAGGGTTTCCCCCCACCGACCTCAAGTACTGAAAAGCCACCGCCACCATTCTGCTGGTCTGCGTCCTGTGGAAGTGGTGCAGTGCTGTGCAGGCCATAAAGTGCTTGGAAAACACATTCATGCGACTGATAGTCTCTGAGGCGGACTGCAGTTGCTCGAATTGGCCCATTCGGTCGCATTGCCTTTGCCAGTGGCTGATGGTCTGGCTGATTCCTTTGCGCATGTAGTACTTGATGCAGTCTAAACTGCGCTCTATTTCGAAGTCTAAAGGCTTCGAGCCAGTCTCCCACCCTTCAAACTCCCGTATCTCTTCGAATGCTGTCATGAGTCGAGTAGCGCGCAGATCAGCTAGCAAAGGACCCAACTGGCAAGTAATGGAGGGCCGCAGGGAGGTAGGCCTGAGGTCAGAGTCACTGGCTAGCGTGGAGTTGATGAGAGATTGGAAGTCTTGCAGGAGAGTATGCCGCTTTCGCTCCATTTGAATAGATAATAGGGACTATGGCGTGAAAACCCATAGTTACATGCTATTGTCCCATATCTGCTGCCTCGGATCTCGCATGGCCAGCACCTCTCTTAGACTCAGAGCTCTCAGGTTGCTGTAGCTGCACTATGTCTTGCTCCACAGACTGCAATCTTTCATCGAAAGTCGCTTGGAAGTTGCTCAGTTTGATCATCATGGCCATCGAGTCCCCTTTCACAGCAGCCAAGTCCCCTTTCACAGCAGCCAGATCCTCGCTCACCGACTTCTGAAAGGCGGCTCTGACCTGTATCTCAGTCTGCATTTTCGCTTCCAAAGCATCGAAGCGTTTTGCCACCTCAGCCTGGAACTGGGACAGGATCTCCAAAATCTTCGCTTGTTCGGCCTCTGTCTGTAAAGACGCGTCCATGTTTATATGACTCCCGCCACTAGGCTAACAGGGAGTCTATAATGGCGGCTCTTTTGAGTCCTCCTTACCAGCTAGTGCTTCTGCAAACCTCCAATTTACGATATAAGGAGCCCACTGCGACCAGCTGAAAAGGTCAAATCAGTTGTCATTAGGTCCATAGTTCCCTCCCATTCTCACCTATTCTCTCCATATATATGGGCAATTCAGGCCTTAACGAAATGCAAGTGAGTAACTCACTCTACCAGGCCTACGAAGACCAACTGATTCCCCCCTCTTCCTCCTTCGACGAATTCGCCCAGTCCCACAAGGCCTTCCAACTTCGAGCTTTGCGCACAGGCCTGTTGGGCATGTTGCTGATGCCCGCTGTCACCTTCTACGCCTATAAAAACTTCCAAAGCCCCCGTATTCAAAGAGGGGCAGCACTGGGTTTCTGCTGTTTCTATGTGTTCTGTGTGATGCCGAATCAGCCGCCGGATGAGGAAATGGCCTTTGTGAGACGAGAAGGACCCAAGTACTTGGATGTTCTGATCCAAAAGGCCCCTCGATCAGAGCGCATTTTCAGAGAAGTCCTCGGCATTAAGCCCACTGAAGGCACAGAGTCATTTCCGAGTCCAAGAATGGCCCTAAATAGGGCAGAGACGGAGCCAGTTTGGGAGAATGGCGCTACTTGGCAGGCGGACAAAGAGTGGCCAGTGGAGTCGAGGGAGATAAGAGACGCTGAATCGTCGTATTTGTCCACAGACAAGAGCGAGCGCCCCTACGTGTACGACAGTCTGAGTGCCCCGCACCAGGGAAGAGATAGGTCAGACTATTAAAACTCGCTACCGGCCAACTGCTTATCTTCAGGCTATTGATTTCCAAGCATGTCTGACTTCTTCGCGATTTCAACTTTCCACCATCCGCCACTCTTATCTATAGGAATTCCTTCGAGCCAGCTAGCCCAAGGAAGCCGCGACCTATTGGGATAGAGTATTGCTAGGAAAGGAGGGGAGGGATGATGGAGGATATAGTCGGCTCAAACACTCACTTTTTAGAGCTAGAAGAGCGGAGTACTGGGCCTTGGGTTTGGACTGGGTATGATACGGGACCTGAAACTGGGCACTGGGATGGGTCACCTGAGACTGGGCTCTGTGTGGGACC
>Ga0247837_1004050_pt1 | contig 24148 bp, 15 predicted proteins | sample LaCtaG_2_FD_187115 | JGI IMG/M metagenome (GOLD analysis project Ga0247837, IMG submission 187115) | Freshwater microbial communities from meromictic Lake La Cruz, Castile-La Mancha, Spain - LaCruzMarch2015_14.5m | ecosystem: Environmental > Aquatic > Freshwater > Lake | place: Spain: Castile-La...
CCACCCTGTTCGGATCACTATCGAACCACCCTCTTTTCTTCATAGTCAATCGACATATATCCTCAGTTTGGCAGTTGCGTATAGTCATATCCCCGTGGTGGTCCACATACATTTTCCCGAAAATGATATTGTGCACGCTGCTGTAAGGCTTCCCCCACACGAACTCCTCCCCTGTGCTTTTCAGCCTCACATGCATTTCGCCCTTCGGGTGCACGAGCAGGTAGACGCCTTTGAAGCTGGTGACGACCTCGGTGCTGCCCCAGAAGGTGAACAGGCTGTGGTCACAGTGCAGGGCGGAGACTGGAGGGTGGTGACTCACTTGCTCACTTATTAATTTGAAGCCGTCTCTCTGCAGTTCGAAAGTTTCCCCCAGCAAAGGGTTGAAAGGCTTCATCACCCTGTAGGAAGTAACGCTATAGCCAGACACAGCGAAGCACCCAATAAGCGCCAGACGCTGCCACTGGTCCCTGCACTTCGCAGCCGCAATCAGCAAGTCACTATACAGCATGTCCTCAGAAAAGCGCTGCAGGAAGGAAATCGGCTCATTGAAATAGACAGGAACTGCCATTTTGCTCAGTTCCTTCCCTATGGAGTCCTTCACCACCTTCCAAATGTTGTACTTCTGGTTCGGATTGCGCAGGAAAGGCAGCATTTTCCGATAGGGCATCGGCAGGGACTGGTCTTCTTGTGTGACTAGCACTGAACCAGCGTCCCCAGCGTCGTAAAACATGTCACTGCCGGTTAAGTGGCTTGCAGCGTCTTGGAATTCCCCACTGTCTTCGGCGATTATGTGCTCGAAAGGCACTGATTCGGGGATGTCGGTGGCGTATTGGCGGGATTTGTTGAAGCCAGCCCAAGTCTCGACGTCCATACTCCTTCGGAACGCCTCCCCTGTGGTTTCCATCTGATGCACTGCTTGCTTGGCTCTACTCTGCTCTTCAGCGAGTATGCAGAACGCCTTCCCCATCGTATCCTGCCTAGGACTTACCTTGAAGTCCTTGGAAGTCTGGACCAACTCTGTGAACAGCGGGTCTCGACAGCGGGCCTCGAGGAGGTCGATTTGCTCTTCCATGGTGGCTTGCAGGGAGGACAGACGGCCTAGGATGTCGGTCACTTGGTCGCTTTCCTTGTTGGAGTCCATGGCGCTGCGCTCTTTTAGAGTCTGTTCTTCGGACAGGGAGTCCTTGGCTGCTCTCAGCTCTCTGACCCACTCTCTGGCTTCTTCAGGCGTAGCCGCTTTCAGGTGCAAAATCGTGCATCCTGAGTCAATAACGAGTCTGCGCGGATTCTTGGGGTGCAGCGAAATGTTGGCCACATTGAGGTGAATGACGCCCTTCCGGGAAGTACCTTTGTCCTGGCAGTAGTGCAGGACACCTGTGTGTAGTATAAAGTAACGTCGCTTCCATCCAAAGACGTAGTTTACCCACTTCTGTAAGTACCCTTCCATGACTTTCTATTCCATTCGTTGACCTCAGAACAGCTGACTATGACGAAGCCAGTATGGGGTCTTAGAGGAGGAAACAAGGTGTGTATAAGACAGATCCATCTAATTCCGCTACGCATATCTAAGCTGCACTGCAGGTGACTTCCTGGGCGTACTGCCCGACCTTCTCCACCTCCTCGCACATATTTTCTGCATACAGCCTACCGCTAGCACCAGGCCTTGTATCGAAGGAATCGAATCTGAACCATGAGTCGGCAGAATTTCCTCCCTAGTAGAGCAAGAAATCCGCCTGCGCTGCATAGGCTGCGGCTCCCACTTCGTCATCCAAGGGTCTTGCAGGAGTTCCCACATTTTGATTCGGTCCATAGGGTCTTTGGCCAGGATGCGGATGAGGAGAGTGCGCAGTTCTGCTGAGATGGTCCGAGTTTCGGGGATGTGCAGGTCTTGGTGCAGGATTGCGTTCTGCAGTTCCATGTAGGTGTCGCCGATGAAGGGAAGGACTTGGAAGATCATTGCGTAGAGAGTGAGTCCCAGCGCCCAGATATCCGCAGCTTTGGCGGAAAATCCCGCCTTGTCGCCTACTTAGCCCCTACTAGTCAGGCACTCCGGAGCCAGGAACTGAATAGTCCCCACAGTATTCGTCAACTCATCACTCTGTTCAAAGATCGCCGCCTGTCCGAAATCCGCGATTTTCACGACTCCCTCATCATCCACCAGTATATTCTGCGGCTTTATGTCTCTGTGAACAATTCGATTCGCATGCACTGTATAGGACTTACAGTACTCCAGGCCGCAGACCATTTCCCGAAATCGCATGCTGAGGACGAACTCGTCGAAGGCTTCAGATGGACGGAAGGAGTGGAACTGTCGGAGGTCAGAGTTCCAGCGGAGGACTTGGCCTAGGCCGCAGTAGTCGATTACTAGGTGGACAGTACTCATGTAGACCTTGTCCGAGTCCTCGCTGTCAATGACATCATGCAAGCGCACTACATTCCTATGCGTCAGACTCTTCATAATCGCGATTTCCTTGGACAGACTTTGCAAGGCAGTGCGGCAACTCATGCGGCCGTCCTCAGACGTGGAGTATTGCTTTTTCCTGCGGAGGAAAGACTTCTTGTAGATCTTCACAGCGAAGCGGTGGCCGTCACGCATGCATAAATGGACCTTGCCGAAGGAACCTTGGCCCAGGCGCTCCAAAATAGTGTACTCCCCCACTAGCCTCACACCCACAGCCTCCCCTTCACCTGCGAGAGTTACGGGCTCCATTGCCATTCTAGCTTTAGCCTCTCCGTCTTTCCCTCATTCAGCACTGCCTACTCTGACGCTCCTGTGGCGACTTGTCTTGCACTCCACCCTGACTTTCCTCCGCACTCAGAGAAGAAACGCTATGAATGCAGGTCTAGGGGAGCTGTAGAGGTGGAGAAATTGCAAGCTACAGGCGAAGCACTTGGGAATCTCTATTGGTGCAAATCGTACATTGTTGATTTGTATCGAAATATGTTTTACAACCTCTATCCTTCCCAGTGGTTCATTTGGGAGGAGCGCAGTACCAGCTCCTCAGGTAGTTGGGACCTGTAGTAGTGTCGTGAGACCAACTTCGACATCCACAGAGTACGCCCTTCCGCCTGAAAGATGACTTCACATCACCTTGCACTTAGAGAATTCCTGTCTGCAAACTGAAGTAGTGGTCTAACACAGTCTGACATTATCCCCAGTGCTTAGACCTACAAGCCAGCTAAGACTACGCCGCAGCCTCCAGCTCTCTCATGATTTTCCTGCGTTCGTCAGGGTTTGTAGTGCGCCAGGCGCGGTAAAAGAGACAGGAGTAGTAAGCGCCTGGCACGAAGGTGATTCCCCCGAGCACCCAGCACGCAATTCCCTTGGTCTTGTCCTCCAGGGAAAATATCTCCGCTATGAACCCGGAAAAGATCAAAAGACTCCCGAGGACCAGCAGGCCGATAGACACGATGAGGAGCCTGGTGGGGAAGGGCGGCTGCTGCTCCAGTCGCACCTCTTCCACCTCCAGAGCCTTCACCTCTTGCTCATAGTTCTCTAAGCCGACCCCGCTATCCCCCATTTCCAAGCCTCTCGCCTAGCGAATTGTAGACTAAGGAACTAATGTTACCTGTTCACTGTAAACCATATACAGGAACCCATCCTCATTCCTCTTCCGCTCATACAGTTCCAACATAGCGTTTCCCATTCACAAACACGAAAAAGCCATCCGTCAGCTTCTTCCGCAGACCCCCGATGAAGCCCGGAACAGTGTGGTCGATAGACGCAAAAGCACTTGTTCTTCTGGATGTTGGGTAGCCGGGAGTTCTTGGTCTTTTCGAGGAAGAGGGGGAGTTTGTTGGAGTACTGTTGCTGGATCTTTTCGGTTTTAGGGCTTGCGCTCTTCCAGGGACGAGGACTGTTGGAAGCAGATGGACGTATATTATAAGCCTCCTCTGGTGACTATGGGGAGGGTCCATTTCTTAATCAGATGAGAAGGAGAAGCATGCACCTCAGTCTGACTGAGATGGTCTACGCCAGCCTGAAAACCACCCAAAAAGACCCACTGTACACCCACCAGCAACTCCCTCACTTCGGCCTGCGTTCCTTCCCTCTGCCCTCTCCTTCCCCTGGCGCCAGTCCTGTCAGACACAGGTACAAAGCCTCCAAATGTCCGCAATCACCTGAGCCAGAAAAGCCTATTCAAAGGCGAAAAAGAGGAAATACCGCTGGAGCGCTGCTCAGTGGCCAGGAAAAGGCAGGGAACAGCCCAATCCCCACCTTTTTCATATGCACAAGCAACAGTCTCGACCTCCACAGTCTCAAAGAGACTCTGCGACTCGAGCCCCGCTGCGAAGACTGTCGCTCCGCCCTGTGTCACTGCGCCAAGACTGTGAAAGACACAGACTTGAGGAAACTACAGGGAAGGATAAGGAGGAGAAAAGAGAACAACCCACTATGGGACAGACTGCCCAAGCCTGCACCTCCTGCCTCAAGGACGCACACTGCTGTTGCCTCTTTGCGTCTCTCTCGTAGATCTCCGCAGGCCTTGCTTCGCCCTCCCCAGTGCCCTGCGTCTCCCAGTCCCCTGCAGACTGCACTGAGTGTTTGCAAAGCAGGACTGAACCAGCGCAGGGGTTAGCACCTTTCCTTGGCTGTAAAAATGGTGTATTGGCATACCGCCTGGAAGAAGCATCACAGCTGGATGATCCGCAAGTTCCGGCTGCCCACCTACATCGCCTTGGGCTTGGCCTTTTACTACGCCTTCTGGTTCAACCGCTCCAGTGGACGGCGCACGTTGGAGTTCTTGGACCATACTTACGGCAATGACGCCAAGGCGCAGCGCAACAAGCGGGACTTCGGCTACCGCCACCACTATGAGCCGCTCATTGCCCGCAGTCGCAAGAACCTGCTGCTGGCCCAGGGCAACTACCAGATGAGACTGCCCTTCGAGGACCAGCTCCGCGCTCACGATAACTAGACTAGAGCCGCTTATACATGTGGAGTGGGCTTGTGGTGTTTGGACTGCGTGGGTGTTGAGTGGAGTGGGGAAGTTGGGCGGATAGGGCAACAATTAAGGTACTATACGAACCGTTCAGAGACTGTGCGAGGGGAGAGACAGGACGGCCAAGGAAAGTTAGTGCTGGAGGCCAATACAGCGGGTGCAATTTCACCTCCAGGTCCACTCCAAGGAGTTGTCAACTTTATGGGTTTTTATGCACACGTGAGAGTGCCGAAGGAAAAAGGCCTGTGGCTATATGGATGTTTCCAATGGGAGGAAGTCCTTATGGGGCTGCCTGAGGGAAATTGATACAGACAGTCTGCGGGAGAGAGTGTAGCCTATGCCACTATTCTCTACAGTGGACTTTGGCCTAACAACACACAGTGGCCTTGGCTTCCCAACATCACCTACTCCTTCAGTGTCAACGGAATCCAGTCCCACTACTTCGGAGTACCACTTATAGACCCAATTAGGTAGATTGCAGCCCACTATATCCCATTCCGGTTCACGCTTCCATCCAAGGCACGAAGTTCGAGTGGCACACTCCACTGCAGCAGGCCTCCACCCTAGTGCTGGATTCCAGTGGACGGGGACTATCCAGTGGAACCGAAGGCTGTTGCAATGATATAGTAGTACCAGCTACACTTCCAGTTGTCTCTATCTCGATTTCCAGCCACTGTCCCAGGCTGTCATGTCTTAACTTTAACTAGCGGTCCATATATGGCTGACAAGAAGGGCGGAGCCAGCACCAAAAGCCAAGGCGCTTACGGCTTCGACCCCAGCGGCCTGGAGCGCGCAGCCAAAGCTGCCAAGGAGCTGGACAGCTCTCCCAACGTGAAGAATGCCTTCGAACTGTCCCTGAAACAGGAAGAAACCAAGACCGTCAAAGCCAAGGCCAGAATCAAGGAATTGGACATCAGCAGAGTGCAGGTGGAGCAGCAGGAAAGGAGGAAAACGCTGGAGACGGAACTGCAGGTGTCCAAGGAAAAGAGCAAGTTCGATGATGAGTTGGCGAGGAGGAGGTACCAGGAGCAGTTGGAGCAGCACGCGGAAATGCAGGAAATGGCCAGGAGGAAGGATGAGGAGTCTGTGACTCGGCAGGAACAGATGAAGAGGCAGACTATCCAGTTCGAACAGGACTTGAAACGTCAAAATGACCGCGAGCGCATTCTCGCCCGGGAACAAGCGAAAATCCAGCGGCTTCTCGAAACTCGCGACCTGCGTCGTGACGAAATGATAGTCAAAGAAGAAGAACGGCGCAAGACCCTGCGAGAGGTCTGGTCCTCCAACTTGTCTGCAATTGGCTCGGGGACCAAGGAGTACCTCACTAACTTTTCCAACCTTGCGACCTTGGCTGGGGGACTGACTTTGGCTTTCTTCGGCTTCCAGTTCGCGAGAGCTGCAGGGAGAATCACGACTGCTTTGGTGGAGGCGAGGGTGGGGAAGCCGCCGCTAGTGCGGGAAACCTCCAGAAAGACGACAATTGGACAGCACTTGATGACTCCTTGGAAGACTTTCTATGCGCATACACTGCTGAAAGGCAGACTGCTGCCCACCACTTCCAAGCAGCGGGAGAAGGACATCCTGGACGGGATTTTCATCAATGAGAAGCTGGAGAAGGACTTGAGGACTATATCGCACAGCATTGTGAATAGGAAGAAACACTACGCCCCCTTCCGCAACCTCCTGCTGTACGGACCTCCGGGTACAGGTAAGACTATGTTCGCGAAGTCCTTGGCCTCGCACTCAGGCATGGACTTCGCCATTTTCACAGGCGGAGACATCGGTCCTCTGGGCAAGGACGGAGCCATCCAGCTGCACAAGCTATTCGACTGGTCCAACACCTCTACCAAAGGAGTGCTGCTGTTCATGGACGAGGCGGATGCCTTCCTCCGCAAGCGCAGTGACGAGCACATCAGTGAAGACATGCGGAACGCGTTGAACGCTTTTCTCTTCAGAACAGGCTCAGGCTCTCACAAGTTCATGCTAGTGCTGGCGTCCAACCAGCCTGAGCAGCTGGACAGAGCCGCGCACGACCGTATAGACGAAATCGTCCACTTCGACAAGCCGGGACATAAGCAGCGTCTGCAGATGCTGTATCACTACTTGCTGCTGTACTGCAGTCCGCCCAAGACTCTCAGAGGCAGACTGCACCAGTACGTCCAACACCCGCGTTCTCTAATCTACAAGAAGACAGAAATCGGCATGAAGGGAGTCGAAGCGGCCTTCATCGAGGAAGTCACGAAGCGCATTGAAGGCTTTTCCGGAAGAGAAATATACAAACTGGTGATTGCCTGGCACGACGCTGCCTTCTCCCAGCCCACCGCCGTCCTCACGCCCGAGATGATGAAGGAAGTGCTGGACAGCCACGTCGATCAGCACGTACAGCGCGAGGAGTGGCACACACGCAAGTCTGTGCTTAGCTAGGTAGTCGCAGGAGAACTATCTTAGGCTATTGGGTCGACTTCGTGCCGAAGCAGGACTCGCACTGCAGCTTCCAGGCTGGAGGCTCCGGACTGCTTCAGTTCGCAGACTTCTTGCCACATGCCAGCAACATCCGCTCCTTCCCCGCACATCACCCTTACTTTCACTCCGAAGTCCAACTCGTCCAGCGCTCCACTGCTTAAAGTAGCCACCAGGCCGTCAGTGAGTCGCTGGAAGTGGAGAACGAAGATTTGGTGCAGAGCTGCGAGCAGCTCCAGTAGAGAAACCGTATACAAGTCACTGTTTGCATTATTCAGGTAAGTCTTAAGGTTCAACTTCATGAACTCCAAGCGACTCAGTTCATCCGAATTCCCCTTCACCAGGCCCTTGACCATTGCAAACAGGTCTTCAGAGCTGAGCCACACTCCCAAGGCTTCCTGCACTCCCTTCACGAACTGCTCCAGTTGAATGCGCCCCTTCCCTGCGCTGTCCACACGCCGGAAAAGACCGACATTGTCCACGTGCTTCTCATTCATCTTGTTGGAAAGCACGAAGAGAGAGAAATCTGCAGTGCTGACAGCGGGGGGCTTTAGCAGCTTTATCAGCTCTTCTCCAGTCCGCCTGTTAGCCTTCAATTCTGCATATATGAAGCCCAACACCTCGGCCAGACTCACTCGCGTCTCCAGTGGCAGCACCGTTTCCCCCTTCAGTCTGCTCTTCTTGTCCAGGATTTCCCGCATTGCTGCGAAAATGGCACTGATGTGGTAACTCCACCGAGCGAAGATAGGGTAGCCGCTGCCAATGTGAATGAGACTCGCAAGGAACTGGGAAGTGCGTCTTCCCGCTGCATCCAGCTTCCTTAGTGTGTGCGCTAAAGCACCAGCTGACACCGCAGGCGTCACACTCGCCAGATAACTGTGGAAGAACTGCGCAAAGGCGATATCCGCAGGGCCGTTCGCGACTCGGGCAGTCATTCCTTCCGCGAGTAGTTTCGCGATCAGGTTTTCATCCAACTCCACGTCTTCATCCAGGTCGGCGAAAGGACTTTTCTTCCGCAGAGCCTGGAACTCGGCAAGCAGAAACTCGTGCAGGTCTGCGAGTTCTCTCGGGGCTTCCTGCACTTCCGGGGGAGTGGACACTGCAGCAGTTATTTCGATAGGCTCGGGGACTGCAGGTGGGACTGCAGGCTTGATGCGCCAAATAGTCCAGTAGCGATGGAGGTGATTGCGGATCCAATGTGCAGGGACTCGGAGAGAGGACTCGAAGCGGGTCGTGCGCTGTTGAATGATATCAAGCCGCAAAGTCTCTTCAGCCTCCAAAGCCTTCTTTAAGGCTGCCAACTTCTCCTCCACGGCCTGCACTCTTTTCTGTGTCTGCGTCAGGTCGTTCTGCACTCCTCCCAAATTCCCCTTGCATGCGTCGAGCTCGGGCCCGGGTCCGTTCAAATCCGCTTGAACGGCTCTGCAGTCGGCCTGGACTTTGCTGAGCGCAGCTGAGACTTGCAGGAGTTCTTGCTTGTGCGCTTTTAGCTCCTGCACTGCTTTCACTGAGAATTGCTTTTCGTCGGGAGTGAGAAGGACGTGGTCTGCTGCATCGATTCTCTTCTGCAGGTCTGCGACTTCCTTGGTCAAGTGTGCCTCTTTGCTGACTTGCGCAGTTAGATCCGCTTCCCGTCGACTCAGAATAGAACGGCACTCCGCCAGGTCTGCAGAAAGGTTCGCCACAGTCAAAGGCGCTGGGAGCGGCTGAGGCTCCGACTTGACGCAGCACCCACCCATTTATTACTTGCTAATGCAGAGCTCGGAAGCACTGTACTGCTCCATTAGTAGGTGCATTGGCAGAGTTAACTAGTAGTGGTCCCACATGTCTTCCTGGTATTGGTTGAATTGAGGGTAGGAACTGGGCTGTCGCCCTTCCTCGGATTTGATGGTTTCAATGGCTGGGAGTGGGACTTCCACGTCCATTTCTTCAGATTCGGAGACGCTTTCCCAGCTTTCCTCGGATTGAATTTGTCTTTTCCGCAGGTAAATCCGCAAACCCACCAAGCCAATAGCCACCACTGAAGCCAATTTGACTCTTTTCCATGTGACACTCGACCTACTCCACACTTCCTCCGCTGCCGCCAAGTCTCCTAGACCCGGCACAGTCCCCAAGTAGACAGCGAATTTCCACATAAAGCTGGAAACACTGCCCAGGAAAGTAAGCATTGGAATGCCTGTGAATAGCAGCTGCACTATGCGACTCAGGCCGCCTAGTAGACCGCGCAGGTCTGAGCCGAAGTTGCCTGGCTGGCTGGGAGACATAGGAGCCCGGTACATATATATGACTGCGGGTATGGACTGTTAGGATGGGAGATATGGAGGAAGGAAGGGTATTTCTAGCAGATGGAATCAATGCGTATAGAGGGCGATATGCACTGCTGCGTAGTGGCCTCGTTACTAGGCGAGTGGGTTTTGGTAAGGTGGCACCACGCGGATGGAAGCCTGAGTGTCCAGGTCTCTGCGCTCATGCTGCAGCTTCGTCTGCCGCTCCCTCTGCTCCCGCTCCCTCTTCTCTCGGGCGAGTTGCAGGTTCGTGTCGCGAGTGGAGGCCTGCATGTCCCGCTTCTGCTGCTCCAACTGGTCCTCGAGCATACCGCGCATGCGAGTATTTTGGTGGGTTTGGTAGGCGTAGGCGCGGTCCTGGTCCCGGTCCTTGTTGCGACGGTCCTCCATGTCCCGTTTCTGCTCTTCAATCCACTTCCGCTGAGTTTCTTTGAAGGCGAGAGTTCGCTCTTGGTAGTGCAAGTCCTCGCCGTCGAAAATCCGCAGGCCGGAAATGCCCTGACGGTCTGCAGGCTGCGGCTCTATCCAGTTCTCCTTCGTCCTTTTCATTTATAACCGCAGCTATGGACCTTCTGCGGCAAGTGCTGGCCACCCAGCCCAACATCACCTCACTCAACCTGGAGTTCGCAGAGCTGGCTGACCTCGAGCCCTTGCTGTCGCTCCTGGCGAGACTGCCGAGACTCAAGGAACTGCATCTCGCTGGCAATCGACTCTCCAAACTGCCTAAGTCTCTCGCCGCCCTTCAAGTCCTGGAGTACCTAGACCTCTCCAACAACCTCTTCCCTGCCAGTCTCGCTCTCCTCCCTTCGCTCCAGTCCCTTCCCGCACTCACAGAGCTCAACATCACAGTGAAGGACGAGGATGAAGAACTGCAAATCATGTCCGCTCTTCCCAACCTGCACAAACTCAACGACTTACTAGGCAAAGAGTCCCAAAACGCCAGTCAAGCAGTGGACAGCCTCGACTTGGAGTCCACCAACCCTCGACTAAAACAGGATGATTTGGAGCAAGTTGCGATGCTGTACGACGAAATCCGAGCGTTGTGGAGACAGGAAATGCCGGAACATGACTCAGTGCTCGGGGCTGATTTCGACGCTCATGTGAAAGAGGTGATGACTGAGTTGTATGAAGGTGTGAAGGCCTGCGCTAGTCCGTACCTCGAGCATGCTCTTATGATGCAGGCCAAATTCGACTTATTCGAGATCTGCTTCCAGAAGGCGATTGAGTACGCAGCGAGGAGCAGTGAAGCCACTGAGTCCGTGCTAGGGAAGATGAAGCAGGCGCATGCGCAAATCATTGTGGAACTTGTGGGAATCGTGTCTACAGCTGTACCCAAATTGATGGTGAAGCTGAAAGCTGCAGAGGCGGACCTGGAAAAGGGCGCCCGCGAGACAGGTGAAGTGCTGGAAGCAGCCGAGCAGCTGGAAAAGGAAAACAGCGCTTTGAAAGCGGAGTTGGAACAGATAAAAAAGGATAGAGACGAACTGAGTGTAGAAGTGGAGGAGCTGAGGGAAGAAAACCAACGTTGTTTAGATGCACTGGTGAAGCACTCGAAAGCCACAGCTTCCACTGCTTTGTCGAAGGTGCAGGAGCCTGAGCTGCAGCGTAGTCCGCCGCAAGCGAAACTCACAGCCGCCAACTTGCAAGGCCGGGCTCTCTCTCTCAAGCAGCTGAAAGACGTTATTGAAGAGATATACGCTTCGAAGACCAAATTCGACCAGCGATGCATTGAAGGCCACCAGCCTCGCGAAACGATGGAGCAGCACATGTACACCTTCCTGAACCAAAAGTACGGCCTGAAAGTACCCTCCACATAGAACCTCATAATCGAGTGGGCTGCAGGAATCATCATGGGTGTGAAGAAATACAGCGGGGAGGAAAACGACGTGATGGTATTTGGGAAGATACTGAAGAATGAGTGTGATGAGGAGTTTCGCTTTGTGCAGGTGCAAGTGAAGGACACAATTGCGGAACTGTTGAAAATGTTCCTCAAAAGCAAATACCCGCTCAAGACCAGTGTCGACCTGGAAGCCCTGCTGCAGGAAAAGCTTTCTGGACTGATATCTGCGGAGGAGTGGAATGATATAGTCAAATACATGTACAACCAGACAGATGCAGATATACTGCTGGGACTGCTGCAAGACATGCAGGAGCGGAAACAGCCGGAGACGGTAGGCAAGAAGAAGCTTACGAGGGAGGAGTTGCTGGCTAAGAAGGAACGGGAAGCCTCAATGCGAGGACGTATTTCTTATAAGGAGTTTCTGAAGGTGTTACTCGATTTCCAGTTGCGCGGACATGAGAAGTTCCTGCAGTCCTTTGTGCGTCACTTCCGCAGTCTCGATACCGACAGCAACGGCATCCTCAACGAGTCCGAGTTCCGTGCACTAGTGAGCGACCTAGACTTAGAACTCGAAGAGCACGAAGTCACCCGGCTACTGCAAGTTGTAGACCCTTACAACAACCAAAATGTGACGTTTTCGGAGTGCGTGGCGCTGTTTTCGTCTGCGGGCGGGGAGGGCGGGATGTCGGTGCTACAGAGACTTTCGGCTATGGAAAGTCAGAGTGAGTCTTGCTAAGGACACAACTAGGGGCGCTAGCAAATCTATGTGGCTATAATATAATGGCGACCGCCAAACGCAAGCTAGAGAAGAAGACGCTATTTGCAGCTGGCACAGTGCTCGCCTACCATCTCAACGGCGCTCTCCAACTGGCAGTAACATCCAGCGATGTAGCAGTCTCGGACAAGGAGGTAAAGGCTACCGCCCTCATTGTCACTAACAAGTGCAACCGATTCACCCTTGGAGACGAGGTCGCTTTCCCTGTTAAAGCAGATCTGAAGGAGGTCAAAGCCACGAAAAGAGGGAAACACTTTGAGATCTCGAAAAAAGATCGTCCACAAGAAGAGTCGAAACCCTCATCTCCAGCCAAAAGGAAGGATAGTGCAGACGAAGAATCAGAACCTGAAAAAGTCCCAAAGGCTCGTTCCAAGTCCGTCCCTGTGAAAGCCTCCAAAAAGCCTCAAGTAAAGAAAGCCAAGGCTAGGCGCGTTGCTCAAGCCTCGGAAGAGGAAGCCAGCGAGCCAGAGGAAACGCCGAGGAAAGGCAGAGGCAAGTCACAGAAGACAGCAGTGCAGCAGGGGGAAAAGCCGGCTGCTAGGCGAGGGGCGAAGAAGGCTCCTGTGCAGGGAAAGAAGAGCAAAGGACGCACTGCTGCGAAGCTGTCTGAGACTGAGGAAAGTGATAACGAGGCGCCGAGGAAGGGGAAAAGTCGTCCGGCTGCTCACAAGAAGGTTGAGGAAAGCGATGACTCTGCGCCTGCCAAGAAGCCCAGCCGACCTGCAAAAAAGCCCTCTGGAGGCAGTCCAAAGCCCGCAGCCAGGCAGAAAAGCAAGAAACCCCTCGCTGAAAGCGAATCCGAGGATTTACCTCCCCCTCGCAAACGTGGCGCCAAGCAGCCCGCCTCAGACGCTTCAGACTACGAGTCCTCAGAGGACGTCAAGCCGAAGAAGCCAGGGAAAAAGAAGAAGCTGCTGGACGTGCAGCGAATTGACAGGAACGAGGAACTGGCTGCAGAGGAAAGTGCACTGCAGGGCAAGTGTTGTGTGGCTTGCACAGACAGGAACGTGGTGCGAGTCGGGCTCACTACGAATCTCCAACTATGGAAAAGCATCAAAACTAGTGATAAGGAGATATCGTCGCTGCAGAAGTGGCATGGGCCGGACATGAAGAAAACTGGGCTGTTTTACGCCTGCCAGGCGCAGGCAGAAGAGCTGGTCAGAGCACTGATTGCAGAGGCTCAAGACCCTAAGATCAAGTACGGGTACCGTCCTGAGCCAGCGCTGGCCTTCGTGGGCACTGGGCAAGTGAGCAGGGAAGCCTTCGGAGTGCAGGTGCGGCAAGTGAACATGTCCAGAGGAGGCCGTGAGGGCAACAACGCGCTGCTTTACCCTGAGTACCTGGACCAGGACCTGTCCAAGGTGGTGGTGAAACTCGTAAAGAGGGGAATATCCACAGACTTCCTGAACCTGCTGTTCACTCTATGTCCAGCTTGTGACCAGTGGCTGTCCAACTCCGTAGGAGACGCTGTGAGAACCGGAGACTTGGCACTAGCCCTGCACATGGTGCAAATATATAACAAGAAGGGCGGCTTCGGCTTCAACTTCCTGCACGAAGCTGTGCTGAAGAAAGGCAAACTGCCAGAGTTCAAGAAAGTCTCAATCACCAAGAAAGTACTTGGCAACTCCTGCATCGCTCCACTGCATTGCGCCTGCATCAACCCTGACGCTTCCCACCTCCGTGAAATGCTGCCTTTGGTGGATAATATTGGCTACGAGGACTTTGACAAGTGGAAGGCTGTGCATTATGCTGCAGTGTGTGCATCAGCTGAGCCGATGAAGGCGCTTTGTGAGCACGGAGTCAACATCAATGATGTGACGAAAGACAAAACCACTCCATTGATGCTCGCAGCCAAACGCAATAGGGCGGAAGTGGTGGAGTTCTTGCTGAAGAAAGGTGCAAATGTGGACATGAAGAACCGGAAAGGAAAGGCGGCCCTGCATTATGCAGCACAATATGGAGCTATGGACGCTCTGAAAGTGCTATTCAAGCACCAGTCCAAAAAGACCCTGGAGCAGCCTGGACCTGAGAAGATGACTCCACTGATAGTGGCTGCCACCAAGGGACATGCCAAGGCAGTCGAGGCCCTGCTCGAACAAGGCGCCAACGTCAAGAAGCGAGACAAACTGCGCCGCACTGCTCTGTTACAGGCAGTCAAGAACGGACATGCGGATATCGCCAGTGTGCTTTTAGCGCATGGAGCGGACCCGAATGACCCGGACTCCAGCAAGAATGCGCCTCTGCACTACTGCTGTGCGTATGGCTGGTGGCAGTGCACTGACTTGCTGCTGGGCTGTGGAGCGGATATTAATGCAGCTAATGACTGGAAACTGCCTCCGTTGTTAGTGGCGCTGCTTAAGGGTCACTTTGGACTGGTGAAGCACTTGCTTGAGGTGCCAGGCGTGGATGTGAACTGCAAGGACGAGGAAGGACGCACTCTGCTGAGCAGGAGTGTGGACATGCTGTCTGCCTCCACTCTGGAACAGATGGAAGACCTGCTCCAGCACCGACACGCAGACCCCAACCTGCCTGATTTGCAGGGCCTCACTCCACTGCACCATTTAGCTCACAGGAGCAAACCCATCTTTCCAGGACTCGCAGACACTCCCAAGGAAGAGCAAGAGCGATACATCGAACAGCAGTGGGCGCTGCAGGAACAGGCTGCTGCACTTCTGCTTAATTACGCAGCCAATATTAATGCGGAGTCGCAAGACAAACAGACTCCTGTGCAACTGGCGCTGCTCTCTCGCAATGCTCGCATGTGCAAGTTTCTACTGCAGAAGGGAGCCGCTGTGGGTTTGACAGCCAAGGACGGGTCTACTCTGCTCCACGCCACTGCTGCTTTCGATGCAGACCTGTTCCCTATAGTCCGTGACCTGCTCCAAGTCCCTGAAATCAGAGCTACTGTCAACGCTGTGGATGACGAGGGTTTCACTCCGCTGCTGAGTTTCTGCAGGAAGTTTCAGCTGGAGGCGTCGAATATGCATATCCAAATTGAAGCCATAATACGAGCAGAAATGCTAGAAATTGAGAAGAAGAAGCCGAAGCCAGAGGGAGAAAACGCGTTCTTGGCAGGACTGCAGGCCGGCTCTAGTCCACAACAAGTCTTCCCTGGAATCAGTGGCAAGACTGTTTCACCTCCGGCCCAGACTTTCTTATTTGCCGGCAAACCCGCTTGCAAGACCACCGGCGGTCTTTTCGGAGGCGCAAGAACCAAGCAAACTGCACGTCTCGCCTACAACCCCCGGTACAACTCCTACAATCAGTCCAGCACCGCTGTCTCCTACGTGATTGATGAAGTTGAGCTGCAGCGCAGAGTGAAGGCCGAGTTCGACAGTCTGGCGGACAGCTTTGCAGACTTGTTGGGCTTTCTTATCCAGAGCGGAGCTGACCCCCGTGCTCATGTGGAAAAGCTGAAGAAGTACCGAGACGACCCTCAAGTCATCAAAATCGAGTACGAGGAAAACAAGAGCAAGCAGGCAGTGCTCCAGGCACAACAAGGGCAGTTCTTATTTGGACAGCAGGTGGCGCCCACCATCACTTACTTCATCACTGATTTCGACGGAACCACTCGCTGGAAAGAATACGGGGACCAAGGACTGAAGTCACCTCTGCACTTCTTGCTGGGGTACCCTCACGAGGCTCTTGTGGAGAAGGCTTTGCAACTGGGGCTGGATTTGAATCAGCGGGATTTCGAGGGCGAAACTGCACTGCATGTGCTGTGCATACCCGCCTTCAACATGACGTTGGTGGAGAAAGCGCTGAACGCCGGAGCTAGTCCTAACATATGCAACTGCAAGGGAGAAACAGCACTGCACCGAGCCTGCGGCAGTAAGAGTGCCGCTCTGGTCCAGCAACTGCTCCTGCATGGAGCTCAGGCTGAAATCCTAGACGCGGCTGGGACTTTCCCGCTGAAGATTTCAGTGGAAGGGAAAGACAGTGCGACTGTGCATGTGCTGCTGGAGCACGGAGTCAACCCGAACTTCTGTGATGGAAAGAAGCGCACTGCCCTGCATCACGCCTTCAACAGTGCTGATGTGTCGGCAGATGCATCCTTCGACCTGGAAGCTATGCTGCTGGAGGCAGGGGCGGACATCAATCGGACAGATGTGAGGAATCGAACTCCGCTACATTACGCCTTTGTGAAGATCGGGAACCCGGACCTAAGCGCCACCATTGACCCTGTGGAAACTGTGAGTTCCGCCTGCAGTATGAAGGGCGTGAACCCCAATGTGAAGGATGCCTGGGGACGCACAGCCCTGCACTACGCAGCCCAGCGCGGCTCTGTGACCAGCGCCATGATCATGATTGAGGCAGGGGGAGATGTATCACTGCAGGACTCAGTCGGCAATACCCCACTGGGAGTCGCTCTGGCCAATGGCCACTCTGAATTCGCAACTATGCTTCTCCAGCATAAACTGGACATTTCGCTGCCGGTGATAGTGGCTCCCAAAGTCAAGGAAATTCAACAGAGCCTCTTCAACAACTACGACCCCAATGACTACTCCTTCAACATGTATGGCCAGCGCAAAAACCCAGGCACCCCGGCTGGTCCTCTGTCTGTCGGCACTTTCTCGACCTTCCGAGCAGCTGTGAAGCAGAATTGGCTGGGAGTGGCTTACTTGCTGCTGTACCGCGGATACGACTACATGCGGGCCATGCAAGATGCTATGAACGAGCAGAAGTTCCAACTGTGTCTGACTCTACTTGCGAAGGTGACGGACAGTTCAGTGGTGAGGCAAAGCAATGAAATGCATCAAAACCTGTTTCACACTTTGGCTTTATATGGAGTAGCGGCGGCGCCTCAGGTCACACAGGCACTTGGAGCCAAGCTGAACCTCAGGAAAGTGGATTGGGCTCAGAAGGACGTAGACGGCAAACAGCCGCTGCATATTGCATGTGCGTCGCAGTATCCGGCGCTGATCAGTTTCCTGCTTAATCTCGGGGCTCAGAGCAATGAAACGGATACAGCTGGCCGCACAGCGCTAGTACATGCCATAGAGAACAAACGGGTGCTTACTTCTCTCCCCACACTCCAAGTCCTTTCCAGTGCTGATTTCAACGTTAAGTTCACCAATGAAGACAGCCTGGTCGTCACTCCCATCATACACGCAGTAATGCAGTCCGCTTCCAAAGAAGTAGTGGTGTTCATGCTGAAGGCAGGTGCAGACATCGCAGCGACCGACGGAGAAGGAAGGAACCTCCTAATGCACGCAATTCGGAAGAACAACTTCCCACTGGTGGAGGCGATTCTGGGCTTCGCTGGGCTGGACATGCATATGAAGGATGGAAAGGGGTGGACTTATGTGCACCATGTGGTGTGTCCTTTGGACTTCGGGTCCTATGAAAACGCGGAAATACTGGACAAGTTGGTGGCCAGTGGAGTCGACTTGTCTCTCCCTGATAATGAAGGACACACGCCTTACTATTACGCTTGCAAGCAAAGGTCAGGCCTGATAAAAGCAGAGCTGGAGCGACTGGGAGTGGAAGAAGAGAGTTCAGAGCCCACTGTTGAAGAGGTGTTTGAGCCTGAAAGCACTGTAGACTATGCGAGTGACTTCGAAGAGTACCTGAAAGCTAAAGCAGAAAGTATGGAGGTGGAGGAGTCGGCCAAGCCAGATCCTGCAGGGGACTTCCCGCAGTACTACGAGGTGGTGGACAACTTTGATGCCTTGATGGTGCGGGTGGACCTTGCATATGGCCCCTTCAGTGCCTATCTCTTTTACCGCATGCAGCTGCTTCGGGACCGAAACAGAGACGTTTATGTGCTCTTTACTCGCTGGGGAAGGATAGGAGAGACAGGCGCCTACCAGCGCACTCCCTTCTCTACGCGCGAGGAAGGAGAAGCGGAGTACCGCAAGGTTTTCCGTGAAAAGACCAAGAACGACTGGGGCTCTGAATTCAAACACGTCAAGGGAAAGTACCGTCTGCTCACCCTAAGCAACAAGCGAGTCGAGCACAAGCAATTCCTGCAGCTCTTTGACTTCGTAAAGGCGCCGCCTGCTCGAGTGAGTACCGAGGTGCAGGGAGCTCTCAAACAGCTCACTGACTCAAATGTGTACACAAGTGTATTCAGCAGCACTCAAATCGACGTGGGTGTGCTAAACTTCTCCAACATCGGGAAGTCCGACCTGCTGCAAGCAGAAGAACTGCTCTGTGAAATCGGCTCAATCCTCCAAAAAATCCGAGTCGCTAAGACGAACGAAGCAATTCTCGACTACAAGGAGCAGCTCTACGACCTGAGCAGTCGCTTCTACGAAATCATCCCTATGACCAGTTTCCTGCACACTGCAATCGTTCCCATCCAGCAGGAGCACGAACTCAAAGCCCGTCTGGACATGCTGGCGACACTGCGGAATGTGGAAGTGGCGAGTAAGATCATCTTGGGCGCACTGTACCGCCAAGACGCAGTCAACCCTTACGACTACTGCTACCTTTCCCTGCAAATGGAAATGGTGCCGCTTCAACCTCTCTCCTCGGAGTTCAAACTGCTGCAATTGTATGCTGAAAACGGAGGAAATACGCAAAAGATCGTAAACATCTTCAGAGTCAGAAGAAGTGAAGAAACGCGACGCATCCAGAAGCACGCTTCTATTAAGCAGCGCCTACTGCTGTGGCACGGCACGAGTCTGAGCAACTTGCTGGGCATCTTCACTCAGGGACTCAAGATAGCGCCCCCAGAAGCGCCTGCCACTGGGTACATGTTCGGCAAAGGTGTCTACTTCGCTGACTTCTTCAGCAAGAGCCAACAGTATTGCTCCAATAACTACGGCCTGGGCAGCAAGACCAACTTATTCATCCTCCTCGCCGAGGTAGTGGTGGGCAAGTCGCTGGAGAAGTACCAAGGCGAAAACATTGAAAAACTGCCCAGTGGCCACCACAGTGTGAAGGCTCTAGGACGCGAAGGACCGGACTACTCACAGAGTGTCATACTCGAAGATGGAGTGACTGTCCCCTGTGGTCCGCACATGCAGTACCCTCAGCCTGAGCCGGGCACCTACCTCTACCTGCAGCACAATGAGTATATCGTCTATCACGTCTCACAAGTCCGCCTGCGGTACCTCCTCGAACTCAAGACTTTAGCTTAATGGAAGGACTATGCCTTCTTAGCTGCCGTAGTGCTCTGCCATAACCGCAGGTGATTTTCGAGGGGGTTAGGCCCGAGCCTATAGAGGAAAGAGGTAGTGAGACTGAGGCGTGTGAAATTGATGTAGTAACTGACTTGCATTATGCAAGGAGAGTCGGAGACGAATGCCTCCGAGGCAGTGCGTGTGGGCGGAGCTCCCCGCTCCATCCTACGGGCTCGCAGTGGTGCTCGCAGACCCCGCAACCAAGTGATGTTCGCAGACCAAGCAGGCAGGCAGCTGACAGTACTGCACGAGTATGAAAGTGAAGCGCAAGGTCCTGTGCAGGTGAAAACCAGTGGCTGCTGCACACTCAGCTAAGCTGTACATCTACGCATAACTCCTAGTCAGCAAGTCGCTATCTTCCAAACGCACAACTCGCTGCCGCACCCGCACGACCCAGAGGAGAACGGTGAGAGGCAGCAGGTCTCCACCTGCGTAGAACACTGCTAGGCAAACGCCCCATTCCCACCTTGCCTGTGAGTTGCTGGTGCTTTGGTACTGTGAGTACAGCACTACGCTCAAAATGTAAATGGCTGCACGAAGGCAGCAGCAGCTCACTCCTGCGAACTGCACGAGGGATATTCGCCCGGTTGGCGCCTTCAGAAGAGTTCTTACCATCCACTTAGCATGTTGGCCTGCTCTCTGCATGCACACGCCCAATGCGAGGCACTCCACCGCTGCATTTATATGGTTGACGCTGGTTGACGCATACTAGTGGTTGGGGAGTCCACGGAAGCCCAGCAGGAACAGCATCACAATGCACACAAAGTTCCATAGCGCTGCTGCTGAGTTGGCGATCAGGAAGAAGACAGTGTTGTAGGGCCTGCGTCGCTCGCCCTGAGGTCCTGAGAACTGCAGAAACACGTCCCACCAGAGCCAGCAGAGCACACTGAGCGCTGCCACATACAGTGATAATGACGCCACATCCATCAGCTCGAAGACCTCAAGAGAGTAGTCCAGCGCCACAGTCAGGAAGAAAAGAGTCCTCATGATGCTGAAGGCCAGCACCAACGAGTAAAACAGCAGCGCTACTGCACTCCCTGTCCTAAGCGTGCTCACTACCCGCCAGGCTGCAGCGGCACTCACCACTTGTTGGGCGCCCACAAGTGCCCAGAAGGCTGCGGGTTCGTAGAGGAACTGCTGGCTTGGCATTATAGAGACTACTGCTAATGGGTGCCAGTGAGTCTGCAGACGAGGATCTGTGCTCTGCCATACGACTGAACGACTTTCCACAGTTTTGTCACTTATTACGGAGCAAAGGACCCACACAGCCTCTTCATCTGCGCGACTTCGAGTCTCGCCCGACAGTGCTTCACCTACTGTGTTTGTTCGGTCGCCTCCACATGCTGGAGACTCTGAGTGCAGTCTTCCCCTGTGTCTCTCTAGACACACCTGATGACTTCGGAGACACTCCACTAATAACTGCAGTGAAGATTCGTAGCAGTGCAGTGGTGAGTCACCTGCTGGCTTCGGGAGCGAGTGCGAACGTCAGGAATGAGTTGGACGATAGAGACTCGCCTCTGCACTATGCCAGTTTGGAGGGGGATTTGTCCACTGTCCGGGCTTTGTTGGCGGCGGGTGCTGAAGTGGACGCTCCCAACCAACACCGCATGACTCCGCTGATGTACGCAGTGCAGGCAGGCCACAGCCAAGTGGCGCAACTCCTCACAACTGCTGGAGCGGACTCTGCACTGCGCGACAGGAGAGACAAGAGTGCCAGAGACTACGGCCTCTAACTATCATCCTCCGTGCTATCTTGAATGCTCTTGTAGAGTTCTTCCAGTGTGGACTGCATACTGTGCATGCGGATATCTAGCTCTCCAGTTGTGCCTTCCTCGGTCTCCCGCAGACTTTCTTCGAGTTGGGAAATGCGTCTGGCTTGCTGCTGGGCAGCAGCTTTACTCTCACTCAGTTCCTGCTCCAGCTCTGTCTGCCGGACTATCAAGTTCCTTTGTCGCTGTTCTAAAACCTCTACTTCTGCTGCAAGGGGGTCACTTCGGAGACGCTCACGAGCAGTCGCGAGGTCTACCTGTGCCTTGGCATGTCTGCGCTCGGATGCACTAAGTTCTCCATGCACATGCACGAGCAGTTGACGTTTGATGCCCAGGTCTTCCTCCAGCGAGGCCAGCCAGTCCTCTGCCTGCTTCAACTGCCCCTCCGCCTCTGCTTGCTGCTCAGCCACAGTGCGAAGTTCCGCCTGGACTTCCGCCAGCTTCGTCCTGCGCTCACTCACTTCTGCAGCCAAGGTCTCTTTCCTCGCCTGCAGCCTTGGTAGCAAGGCCTCTAGCTGTTGTCTGCTGGAGGTGTCAGTTCGAGTGCTGCTGGCTTCCAGTTGTGCGGAGTACTCCTGGAGAAGTTGGTGCAGCGCCTCGGCCACGTCTGAGCTGGGATGCTCTTTGCCTAGGCTTTTCCAGCGAAGTTGCACATGGTTACACAGGCGACTCTGTTCAGCTTTCAGTTTGTCTGCGAGTTCCTGTCGGTAGGCACGCCTGCGACTGAGAAGAGCTTCAACCGCCGCTAGGTCATTGGCAGGGGAACTGCCTTCGTCCTCCACCAACTGAGGTGCCTTGTTCAAGGTCCGCTCAAGCGAGCGCAAATGCATCCAGCCTCGCGTCACCAAGGTCTGCAGCACTTCTTTGAGTCGCTGTGCCTCTGCGCCTTCTTCCTGCACCGGGACGTCACCTCGAAGCGTCTTCAGTTCTTCCTGTCGCCTGCGCAGTTGCTCCTGAGACAACTCCGCTTCTCGCTTATAGCGAGTCAGCTGGTCTTCTAAGGAACGCTCTTCTTCCAACACGTTTGCATGAGAGGCTCCGCTCCCACAAACTGTGCCCATATCGATTATCAGACCTTTAGAATTAGGAGATCTTTGGATATCGATGCGCAGGTGCGTAGCGTTGGCTCTTGTCGGCAATTAGAATCCTCACTGGACTGGGACGCGTCTTCAGGAGCCTTGCAACTCAATATGAGAAAAAATCCATTTTCCCAGTGGCTCCTTATGGGTATAGACGACATCAGCTTCCCTCGCTCTACCTTAAAGTTGAGTGTTGAAGTTAGCCACCTCAAGCTCAATTTAAATCCTTGGGGCTTTTCGACTGTGTAGTCGATAAAAGTGAAACGGAAAGGTAGTGAGTCGGTAGAATGAGTTGATTGAGCGACGTATTGATAGGACGAATTTCGAGTAATAACCATACACAATGATAGTGAGAACCGCCTTCCTCCGACATCCAAGGTCTTCTTGTTCCCCTTTAGAAATGTGATATGACCAAAGATAGGCCGAGACTGGTGGGATGAATATTTTCACAGCAATGTAGAGCTCGGAATCAAAGCGCTGTTTCTATGTTGTGCTAGCCGCGATTTAATCAGTCAAGACAGAAGTGGAGTAGGGCTAGATACCGAAATTTCGTTCACAGCCAAAAACACTATCGGCAGGGAAAGGTAAGGCTGCTTCCCGCTTGCTTGCGTAGCTGTGTACACCCTTGGCTAGACTGAAGTCGTCAGCGGCGCGGTGTCAGTTATTAGAATTATCTACTTTTCGGAGGTATACAAATGAAAGCATTATGTAGATAATTCCGCAAAGTCAGAAGTGCATTGCAAACGAGACCTTGACGGAGATAGATCTTTGTGAAACTTCTTCAGGACTGTTACCGCCTTCCAGTTGCCTGCTCGTTTTACAAATGTAGATAACTTAGAATTTCACACACCTTTGAGTCATAATGGAATCCGAGTCGAAAGCAAGCAGCAAGCCGTGCAGTGACGCGAAAAGCAAAATGCACGACAGTTCTGAAGAGCTGGAGCAGTGGACCTGGGGTCAGTCAGAGGGAGACAGTTTGGCAGTTGCAGCCAACTCAAATGAACCTTCCATCTGGCCAGTGCTAAGACTCGGCAGTCCTCTACGAGAGCCCTCGCCTTTGCTACCCCGCAGGAACCTCAAGGAAGCGCCCCTGACCGAATTTCGCAAAGGCTCTGGCTCAATTAAACATGAAGATTTCATCATCAAGATATGCCGGAGATTGACTAAGTCCATTAAACGGGTATTACATGGGAAGGCGGAAACCTTCACAGGACTGACAGCAGCTGTGCACAATGGGCTCGCTAACGAAAAGCTAGAGATCTTTAGGCAGACAGTTCTCCGTCACAGGGCCTGTTTGGAGCCATTCGTTCAGAGCGATTCGGACTGCAAGGACTATCAGAGGCGGGAGTCGTCCTTTCGTAGTTACAGCAAAGCCTACGTCGCCAACTTCCTGGACCAGACCCCTTACTTGAAGATAGCGTACTACTACTACTGCCAAGTTATATTCGACGGGAATTGTGGGGCGCTGTGCAGGGCCTGGAGAATGAGGTGCTGTTCGAGTAAACAGCATGGCAAGAAGTGTGAGAAGCGGTGGGAAAGACTGAGGGTGTATACGCAGTCGAAGATGTTGGAAGAGTTGGGGCTCGCGCCCTTCTTACCTTAACTCATTCTTAAAGGAACTATGTCTTTTGTCTGAGCAACTCGAGTGGGGATTCCTAGGAGCATGATGCTAAGCATATGGTTGCATTTAGGCCATGGATGAGCTTCAGCACATACACATAAAAGAGAGCAGTGGTCAAAGCTGGCAGCCTAATTCTGTCTTCCAGCTCCTTCTAAGAATAGGAACACCGACTTATACTAGATAGACTTCAACCTCTAAATCTGAGCACATCAGACTTATGGGCTGCCGAAACTCTCAGCCTATCAA
>Ga0247837_1004056_pt1 | contig 24116 bp, 16 predicted proteins | sample LaCtaG_2_FD_187115 | JGI IMG/M metagenome (GOLD analysis project Ga0247837, IMG submission 187115) | Freshwater microbial communities from meromictic Lake La Cruz, Castile-La Mancha, Spain - LaCruzMarch2015_14.5m | ecosystem: Environmental > Aquatic > Freshwater > Lake | place: Spain: Castile-La...
GGGTCAACTACTACAAACCTAAAACACCCAAGCCGTCAAAACCACGCATTAATAAAGGCGCAGCCAATAAATGGCAGGAAGGGCGAAGCACAAAAACGCTACTGGCTGTGTAAAGTCAACAGTATTGACTCTGCCGGGGGACTCCCAAAGTGGAGTAGCCCGCATAAAGGAGCGCGGAATGCGGGATTTAGTTCGTGGTAACCCACAATGGCCCGACCTAATAATTCCAGACGGGGGCCAACTGCCGAAATTGTTAACCCCACGCCTCCCAATGCCGGATTTCGCTCCGCTCCATCCAGGCTAGTTACGGCCTAGGACTTAGTGGGCATTGTCATGATACCATTCCGGCAACAGCACGATGCAGTTGGGGTTTAGCCACATATTTTTCAAAGTATTAATCGTCCCATAAGTTCGCGCAAAGTAATCTCATCCTGCTGTGCGCGAACTTATGGGACGATTAATGGAGCCAATCAACAATTAATATACGCAATAAACCTTGTCCTTAGTGACATAGCTTTCCACCCACTGGATTTTCGGCTTTATCTCGCTCAAGATGCCGTAGGATTTTTACGAAATGCCCTGCAAGTCAGCCGCAGTCAAAGCGCCAGCACCCGTAATCTCACGTTCGATAATAAATTTTGGCATAGTTGTCTCCTTATAAAATAAATATGACCAGTCGTATCGGAATTAAAGTTTACAACACGCTTTGAAATAATCAACCAATAAATGCGGGACTACCTTAAACTCGTGCCGCAAGACCCCCAACGAAGAACCTGTAAGTGAATTATTGGCGGGTATAGCAGCGGCAAAACCAGTGCCTTCCACTAAAAAAAGTCCAAAACCAGCCTCTGGCTTAAAAATTAAAGCCACAAAATGCAAGCCGCAGAAGTCAATCGGCTAAAATTTTGAATGCTTAAGCCTCACGATAAGCTGTTAACTTGAGGCCATATTTTTGCAGTTTGCCATAGACAGCGCGGGTGCTGATGCCCATGTCGGCGGCGATTTTCTTTATATCCCCGCTGTGTTGTTTTAAGGAGGTTTCAAGAAAGCTTTGTTCGACTTTCGCTAGTGCTTGTGCTTTCAGGGCTTTCCAAGTTTGAAGACTGGCTTCTGGGGTGGCTGTTTGCAAATCCAATAGCGTGATTTCCTTGCCTTGGGTAAACAACAGGCTGCGCTCCAGAATATTTTCCAATTCGCGGACATTGCCTGGCCATGCGTAATTGCGGATTTTGTGCATGACCTCACGGCTCACCGTTTCCACTTGTTTATTGTGTTTTTTGTTCAGGCTTTGGACAATGTGCTGCACTAAAAACGGCAAATCCTCAGGGCGTTCGCTGAGCGGCGGTATGTTTAGGCAGATGACGTTGAGCCGAAAATACAAATCCTTACGAAACTGGCCTATGTTGGCCAGCTCTGCCAAGTGCTGGTTAGTCGCGGAAATAATCCGTAAATCGACAGGCAAGGTCTGTTTGCCACCGACCCGCTCCAATTCACCTTCTTGAATCACACGGAGCAACCGGGTTTGTGCCGCTGGCGACAAGGTATCGACTTCATCAAGAAACAACGTCCCACCCTCAGCGCGTTCAAAATACCCCCGATGCACTTCAATTGCACCCGTGAACGCGCCTTTTTCATGACCAAATAACGCGCTTTCGATCAGGCTTTCAGGAATCGCCCCGCAATTGATGGCGATAAAAGGCTTTTGGCAGCGTTCGCTCATCGCGTGGATGGCTTTGGCGATCAGTTCCTTACCAACTCCCGTTTGGCCTTGAATCAGTACCGTGGCCGAGGTGGGCGCAATGACTTCTATCGATTGCAGGATTTTCTGCATAGTCGGCGATTTGGCAATAATCGCAGGTGGGGGCTTTTGTTGCGAGGTTTTTGGGCTTTGTTTGTGCCAGAGCCGCTGCATACTGGCTTCTATCCGCGAGTTCAGCGCATCCATATCCTGCATGGATTTAACTGACGTGGTGTCGGTGTATTCCATGCCCGAATGGCCTGCCGCCGCTTCGCGGTGGGTATAAATACAGACTTCGCAAGCGCCGTCATGTCGCGCGATGCTTTTTTTGATTGCCACTTTTGCATAGCCAAAATTGCGGGCGGCGATGCCACCAAAGACGCTGGAAGTCATTCGGCACAATTCAGGGAAGTTGCTCACTTGCTCGCCAAACGGGCAGCAGGTGTTGGTGACAGTGATGCAATCGGGTGTGCTGGATGTTAAGGAAAACTTACCACCGATGCTGTTTTTTAGACCAAGGATCAATTCGGTATAACGGTCATGGGTCAGGGGGTCGTTATTGCCCGTATCTTCGCGGTAGGTTTGTTCAAAAAAGCAGCCAGCGGTTTTGGCGATATGTTCTATCAATTGCTCGCTGTGCTTTGGGCCTTGCTGTTCACTGGCGTGCATCAATTCCAGAATGAAGGTTTGCAGGAAAAAAATTGGAGTTATGTCGGAAAGGGGAGGGCGGGTCATGATTATCCAAATTGTGAAATTTAATTTCACAGATTGAAACACAGCTTCTTAAATGTGGCAATAACAAATTTTAGCTATCTGATTTTAAACAAGAAGGGCAATTAAAAAAACTGGCATAACACTTGCTTTTTTAAAGTCTCTACAACAACAATATGAGGAGATAACCATGACCGACAACAAACCACCACTAAATCCCCATCCCTTAAGCGAATATGTCGCTTGGGCCGGCAACCGCAACAAAGAACCGTTATTGGGTGTGTTGAAAGAGAAATTGCCAAAAAACCCTGCTAGGGTTTTGGAATTTGCCAGTGGCAGCGGGATGCACATCAATTTCTTTGCCCCGCATTTCGATCATCTGCATTTTCATCCCACGGATAAAGACGTTGAAGTTTTTGACAACATAAAAAAACTGACGATTGACCATAAAAATGACAATATTGCCGATCCTGCGCATCTCGATTTGACTGATCCGGAAACCTGGTTCAACGCTGGTTCGGAAAATTCTTTCTCGGCGATTTTTTGCATCAATATTTTCCAAGTCGCACCGATTTCCATTGCTGACGGCATGATGCGCTGTGCGGCACATTTGCTGGATGACGATGGTGTTTTAATGATTTATGGCCCTTTTCAAGTTGAAGGCGGATTTACCACGGATTCTAACAAAGAATTTCATGAAAAACTCAGTTCCGCCGGGGTTTCAGAATGGGGCTTGAAAGACGTCGCGGATTTGAAAAAAGCCGCCGCTGATCATGGTTTAGAATTAAAAGAACAAATCGATATGCCTGCAAATAATTTTACGTTAGTATTTGGCAGAATAAAATAACAGGTGTATCAAGCACCGCAATCTTTACTCTAAACGGTCAAGTTTTGGAACGCGGCTATCCTGTCTGCAATTGGCGGTCAGGATGGTCGTGCTACCTTTACATAACAAAATACTTGGCTGCTTGAAATAACCACACGAGGAAAAAATTATGACTACTGTATTAAATGAAGTGTTGAGCGCGAACCGCGACTATGCGGCCAATTTTGACAAGGGCGATTTACCAATGCCTCCAGGTCGCCGCTTTGCCATTTTGACCTGTATGGATGCGCGTCTCGATCCTGCCAAATATGCCGGATTGTCCGAAGGTGATGCCCATGTCATCCGTAACGCCGGAGGCCGGGCTAGCGATGATGCCATCCGTTCTTTAGTTATTTCTTACAAATTGCTGGGTACACGCGAATGGTTTGTCGTCCATCATACCGATTGCGGCATGGAAACTTTCACCGACGAGATCATGCGCGACTTGCTGGCTTCCAGCCTGAAAACCGCTTCTGTTGATGAAAACGGTTGGCATGATGGTGGTGAAGGCCCTGGTTCCGCAGAGGCCAAGCACATCAGTTGGTTGACCATCAAAGACCAAGCGCAGAGCGTGTTAGAAGACGTGCTACGGATCAAATCACACCCGTTAGTGCCTTCGGACATTCCGGTTTACGGTTATATTTACGATGTTAAATCCGGCAGATTGATAGAAGTCCCAGAAGCTTCAGCGGCCGGAAAGTGAGTGGATATGGCCAAAAACTCAGCCGTTATTATCGGTGTCGGGCCAGAACAGGGCTTAGGTGCGGCCTTGGCGACATTTTTTGCGGGCAAAGATTTGCACGTTTTTATCGCCGGACGCAGTGAAGCAAAATTATGCAAAGTTGCCGAAGCCATTAGGCAAGCAGGTGGTTCAGTTACGCCAGTGGTAGTGGATGCGACAGTTGAGGGGGATGTCGACCGCTTATTCGAAGAGGTGAAACTGGCGCAGGCTGTGCTTGATATTGCTGTTTACAATGTGGACAGCAATATTCCATCACCTTTTTTGGATATGGATGTCCAAACTTTCACCAAACTCTGGCAACAAAATTGCCTAGCGGCTTTTTTGTTTGGCCAAGCCGCTATTAAAACGCTGTTGCCTCAACAATACGGCACCTTGATTTTCACCGGGGCTACCGCGTCATTGCGTGCTAAACCTCCATTCACCGCGTTTGCCGCCGCCAAAGCGGGCTTACGCGCTTTGGCGCAAGGCATGGCGAGGGAGTTTTCGCCGCAAGGCATCCATGTCGTCCATACCATCATAGATGGTGTGATTGATGGCGACCGTGCCAGACAGCAATTCCCTGAATTTGTGCAGGCTAAAGGTCACGGTGGTTTGCTGCAGCTTGAAGCCATCGCCCAAACGTATTGGGCGATCCACCAGCAACCGCTAAGTGCGTGGACGCATGAGTTGGATTTGAGGCCGTTTAAAGAACTTTTTTGATGTATCCGAATGTTTATTAACCAATAATTTAACCGAGATTACCTAATGAAAATATTTTTGTACGCGGAATTTCAAGTAGCTATCCCTTTTGATCAAATCGACTGGCAGCCCATCAATGTCGAGATGAAAAAATATCCGGGTTTGAAGTCGAAAACCTGGTTAAGCGGCATCAACAACAACACGGTCGGTGGCTTTTACGAATTTGATTCAATAGAGAATGCACAAAACTATATTGACGGTTTGTTGCTGCCCTTTACTAAACAAGTGAACGGTAATCTTTCGGCAAAACTGTTCGACGGTGACATCACCCAAGAGGCCAATATTGGTATGCTTTCCCCGTATTATCTGGAGAATTGAGCTGCTGAAATGGGTTTGAAAGGATGCCCGAACAGCCAAAAAGTAACCCTCATTATGGGTTGGGTGAAAACGGTCAATCGTTATCTGGAGTAAACTTTTTGTTTAATTTGTGATGAACAAGTTTTTATGGGCAATATCTTTTGCCCATAAAAAATCCAATAAGTAAACTGTCAGCGCGATCCCCAGAATGGCGACAGCTAAGGTCGTGAACACGCTTAGCTGCGTTTTAAGTCTTGTGTTTAACGGCCTTAAAAGTGCGGAACAATGTTTAGGATTTGGCCATTAATAAATTGCCGATATTTAGGCCTGACAGGTTTTTGAAACCTGTCAGGTCTAGGGTTTCAAGATTGGTTCAGGGAAGTTATTTTTAGCCAAATCCTTAGTACTTGGCTGTGGGGCCAATTAAATTCAAACACAACCGAAATAGCTGGTTAGGGGATTCGAGAACATTTTTACTTCAGGAAGTGATAACTAATGCGTGGCTTATTTTGGTTTCGAAACGATTTGCGCTTACACGACAATCCTGCCCTATGGCATTTGGCAAATCAGTGCGACGAGTTATTGTGTGTTTACGTGGTAGATCAGAGTTGGTTTAACTGGACAGCATTTCAAAGCAAACCGCTGGGGCCCATTCGGTGGCGCTTTATTTGTGAAGCCTTATGGGATTTACAAACTAGCTTAGCGTCGAATGGGCACACCTTGTTAATCCGGTCTGGAATGCCAGATCAGGTTATCGCAGAATTGGTTAAACAATTAAGCATTGATGCCATTGGCGTAACACCATTACCTGGGGTTTATGAGAAAAAACATCTCAGCGTGTTGCAAACGCTGTTCCCCAATAAGCGTTGGATTATCGAAGAGAGCTTTACCTTGCTTCGTCAAGATCAACTACCCTTTACCTTTGTTAATTTGCCTGGCAGCTTTACTGAATTTAGAAAGGCTGTAGAAGATTTACCAACGGCACTTTCCCTTGTTGCCCCCAGTTGTTTGCCGACGCAAATAAAGTTTGATTTTGAAGGTGAGAAGCTCGATTGCGGGCAAGAGACCTTCGGGTCAATGATGCCCTTTAAAGGCGGTGAAACGGCAGGTTTTCAGCAATTACATTATTACTTAGAAGCGACCGGGTTGGTCAGCGGCTACAAAAATACCCGCAATGGTTTGGATGGTTGGGATTTTTCATCCAAGTTCTCACCTTGGCTTGCACAAGGCTGCATTTCGCCGCGCAAGGTCTTGACGGACTTGCGTGCTTACGAAAGGCAAGCGGGGGGGAATGAATCCACTTACTGGTTATATTTTGAATTGCTCTGGCGGGAGTATTTTCAGTGGTTACTTTATAAGTATGGCAGCAAACTTTTTCAATTGCGGGGAACGCGGAATGTGAATCCCTTGCTGACATTTTACCCGGAAGCTTTCATGGCTTGGAAAAATGGCACGACCGAATCCGATTTTGTAAACGCCTTTATGTGTCAGCTAAAAATGACTGGCTGGATGTCAAACCGTGGCCGGCAAATTGTTGCCAGTTATTTAGTCAATGAACTCGGGGTAGATTGGCGGTTTGGAGCGGCTTGGTTTGAAGAGCAATTAATCGATTACGACCCGGCAAGTAATTGGGGAAATTGGCAATATTTGGCGGGTGTTGGCACTGATCCGCGCGGGAAAAGGCAATTTAATATCAGCAAGCAACAGCAACAATACGACCCCGAACTCCGTTTCATCAAAAAGTATTTGGAGTGATAGGCTTCAATCTTCAATTTCCCGACCTTTAGGTATCATCAAGCGACTGAGCTGCCGATTTTTGTACCAAACCGCCACGCGAAAGGCCAACAATATAAATATGAGAATGGCATAAAAAACGGGTTCTAGCAGATTGCCTTTAAGTTGCCAGAAATAATGGATAATGACAGCGATTGCTGCAGGATAAATAAAACGGTGGAGTTTTTTCCAGGCTTTGCCCATCCTTTTTTTTGCGGATTTAGGGGAGGTAATAGCCAGCAATAAGATAATGATGTAGGCGAATACTCCAAACCAGATATACGAACTTTCTGCAACATCGGTAACAATCATTGGCCACACCAGCGCATGGTCTATCCAAATATATGACAATACATGTAAGCTGGCATAAAAAAACGCATATAAACCAAACAATTGCCGATAATTCGACATTCCTGGCCACCGAGTGATTTTTTGAATCGGGGTGATTGCAAGCGTTACCCATAAAAAACGCATAGACCAGTCCCCCAGTCTAATATGCAATGCTTGTATGGGATTACCGCCCAAGTTGTCGAACAAAATATCGATAATTATCCAAAATAGCGGTATTAAGGAAGCCGTTATGCACAAGCTCCGCAGCTTACAGCATTTATAAAAAAGTAGCTTCCAGTTGACGTCCGATAAATATAGCTGCAACGATTTAAACGCATTACTATTAGAACAAAGCCGTTGTAATGGCTTATTCAAAGATTCTCTAAGAATTAGCAGTAACATTAGAAAAAATGCACCAAGTCCATATCACGATACAGGGAGGCTACTTGTTCACCGTAACCGTTGAATAACTCTGTTTGCCGACGCGCTGTAAAAAATCGGCTGCCTATTTGTCTTTCACTATTTTGGCTCCAGCGCGGATGTGGCACTTTAGGATTCACATTGGCATAAAAGCCATATTCGTTACCGGCATATTTATTCCAAGTCGTTATCGGCGCATTTTTTAATAATTCGATTTTGACGATGGCTTTAATACTTTTAAACCCATACTTCCAGGGAACTACCAGCCGCAAAGGTGCGCCGTTTTGTTTCGGTAAGGTTTCGCCATACATGCCAACTGCTAGTATGGTCAACGGATGAACAGCTTCATCAATACGCAGCCCTTCAACATAAGGCCATTCCAGCATGGTGTTATGCATGGCTTCAGGTTGGTGGGCCGAGGTGAATTTGACAAATTTTGCGGTTGACAAAGGCTTAACCCGTTTCAATAAACTGGCAAGCGGAAAGCCTACCCAAGGCACAACCATTGACCATCCCTCGACACAACGAAGACGGTAAACATACTCCTGCAGGGTTTGCGGCTTTAATAAGTCATCTAGTTGGAGTGTTAGAGGATTTTCGACTTCGCCGGATATTTCAACAGACCAAGGATCAATTTTTAGGCTCTGAGCCAAATGGCTTGAGTCTTCTTTATTTAAAGTGAATTCGTAATAATTTGTATAATTTTTGACCAGCTTAATAGGCGTCGGGATTTCAGTTTTGCTAAGCACGTCGACTTTGGGTAAACCTTTCCAGTCAGGTTCTCTAGCGGCAAATGCCGATGAAATGGATGATCCTGAAACAGCAGAAGCCAATAAAGCCTTGATTATTTCTCGCCGCTGTTTAAATAAATGCGGGTCTGTAATTTCACTGGATGCAATGGTTTTTTTTGTTTTAATTATCATGATTAACCTAAACACTTAACGGATTCTATAGGTTTAAATATTGTCTGCCATGACGGTCTTTATAAACCGAATATTCAATTCCTAAATAAGCAGATTGGAAAAGGAAGGCCATAGTGGGTTTCAACTTCAATTTAAAAAACCCTAATTTTCCTTTGATAACTTCCAAATTTTGCCAAGTCTCGGATTCCGTTTAACATTGGGACAAAATGCCTATCATGATTTAAACAATTCTGTTAATCGATTAATTTCATTTTCTGCATTTACTTTATAAGAAATGTCGTACTGAAGCCCCAAGTAATAAAGCACCCGGCCCTTGCTGTCGAATAGAGGCGTTATCTTGAGTTGGTTATGGAATAAAGTGCCGTCTTTTTTGTAGTTCCGTAATGTGACTTCAACTTCTTCATGGTTTTTCATGGCTTGTTTAATCGTGTATCGGGCAGCTTGTTCCCTGTCCTTACCTTGAAGAAACCGGCAGTTTTTACCAATAATTTCCTCTTGACCGTATCCAGATAATTTCTCAAAAGATTTGTTGGCATAAATAATCGGGCAATCCTCCAAATCTGGATCAGCTAGGGTTACGCCATTGACGCATTCGTCCAAGATGGAGCCGAGGATTTGAGGAATTATACCGCTGTCTTTTTTTACTAGGAATGGCATCGAAAATCTCCTGGATGTGGCTAAGGTACAAGCTTGGCTTGTTGTGATGTTAATAGATTTTTTATATTTTCAAGGGTGGTTTCAGTGCCTTCTTCAATGGCTAGGCGTATTAACTTTTCAAATGGCCACATATAAAGTTCAATTTCTAGCAGATCAAACCTGAAAGTCAATTTAGCTTGATCATCTGGGCCCTCGTCTTCAATTAAGTAGGTTTGCTTATAAGGCCTGCCTAAACCTTTTAATACAAACAGTGAATTGGGACTGAACTCGGTTATTTCAAAAAATGATTCAATTTGCGCGTCATTATCTTCCCGTACCTGCCTACCTTTTGCGCCTATAAAAACTTTTCCGCCATCCAATGATTCCAACTCTATGACTTCGGGTGCCCATTTTTGGTAATTGTGAAAAAAATTTTCCGCAATGAAGCGAAACACATCTTGTGTTTTGGCTTTTATAACAATACTGGCTTCACCAAAAACTTGCTTTGTGGTTCCAAACGATAGCATTACTTTCACCTAATAAATCTAAATTTTTATAATGTTTTAGTCTATCAGCATATCCTCAGTTGACAATGTATTTCTTAATATAGTTAAAATCTGTTATCCCGATAGTTGCGTAAGTCAATTTTCACATAGGAATGCTTCGACGGCATTTCGTTTACATTTTGTAGATTTTTTCACAACTTGCTTAAAATGCTTTTGATAGTAACGACTAGAATCCAAATGCTCTTGGCTAGCAGCCAAGTCACAGGTGTTGGAATACAGGGATGTGTATTACAATCATATGCGGTTTCATTCTAAATTGGTTATGCCGGCCTCGAAAAGTTTGAAGCCCAAAAAGACGCTTAGTCTAGTTTCTGCTGATGCAGAGCTAAATCAGGCCAGATGTACCGTTATCGTTAGGATTTGAATATGCAACCTTTAGCCTTTGTCGATCTGGAAACCACTGGTGGTTCTGCCATTAAAGATCGTATTACCGAGATTGGCATGGTCTTGGTGGATGACAGCGGTGTGCGGGAATGGAGCCAATTGATCCATCCGCAAGTACGCATACCGCCGTTTATCGAGCAATTGACCGGTATCAGCAATGGGATGGTAGTGAATGCGCCAGACTTTGAATCGGTGGCGGCAGAAGTAAATGCTTTGTTGCAGGGGCGATTGTTTATTGCCCACAACGCGCGTTTTGATTACGGCTTCCTAAAAAATGAATTCAAACGCCTAGGAATACAATTTAAACCCCAAGTGTTATGCACGGTGAAACTGTCACGGACATTGTATCCCCAATATGAGCGGCATAATCTCGACAGCCTGATCGAACGTCACCAGCTTAAAGCTAAAGAACGCCATCGTGCTTTAGCAGATGCCCAATTGATTTATCAGTTTTGGCAACAAGCGACCCAGCAGTTTTCAGCTGAGACGATTGAAGCTACGGTAAAAAATCTGGTGCAACGCTCCAGCCTTCCGTCACAACTGGCTCCCAATTTAGTCAACGAATTGCCAGAAGGCCCGGGTGTGTATCTGTTCTACGGCGAAAACGATTTACCGCTTTACATCGGCAAAAGCATCAATATCCGCCAACGGGTGTTATCGCACTTTTCCGCCGATCATCGAAACGGCAAGGAAATGAGCCTGTCGCAGCAAACCAAGCGTATCGACTGGATAGAAACTGGCGGCGAACTGGGGGCGTTACTGACCGAAGCCAGATTGGTCAAACAAATGACACCCGTGCATAACCAACGGCTACGGCGCAAAAATGCGCTGTGTGCTTGGCAATTGCAACAAAAACAAGATCAATTATCGCCGCAGCTGACTTGGGCGAACGATTTGGATTTTGGCGCGCAGGACAATTTGTACGGTTTATACAGCAACCAACGCGATGCCCAAAAATCCTTACGCAATTTGGCGGAGCAACATCAGTTATGTTTGGGGTTGCTGGGTCTTGAAAAAGTGGGTAGTGGCAAACCTTGCTTTGCACACCAACTCAAACGCTGCCGGGGTGTCTGTGTCGGCAATGAATCTGAATTGGCACATGCCATGCGTTTACTGACTGCTATGGGCGAGCTCAAACTGGCCAGTTGGCCATATCCCGGCGCGATTGGCATCCGCGAGGCGGACGAATTACACGTCATCGACCATTGGTGCTATCTGGGTACGGCACGCAGTGACGAAGAAGTAGGGGAGCTTTTGGGTCAAGGTAGGCCGGCGTTTGACCGTGATACTTATATGACCTTGATCAAAGCGTTAAAGAACAGCCAAATTGTCCACTTTCGTTCGCAACCACTTTTGAAAATCCAAAAAACTGAGGATTTTGCCCATCGCCACAATTTAGAAAAAAGGTGAGGGTATTTGGGTCTTGCCTCCGGTGTAAAAGGCATTTGGCCGATCAACCAATAGATATTGGCAAAGGCGTTAGATATATTCGTCAAATTAAACTAATAAAAATGTGTAGGTACTCATTCCCGCCAATTCTAACTAAATACCCATCTATATCTTTCAACTTGGCATGAATTTGAATAGCCATAGTAAGATGAAATTGGTCTCTACCATAAGATTGGGCTGCTCCGAGACCCTGGCATGTGGGAAATAGCTCTTTCTAAAATTCAGTCTATTTTCGGCCCGCATCAATTTCGATTATGGGGAAGATATTTCTTGCCATTTCCAAGTAATAACGAGTTGTTTTCATTTTAGATTGCTATCATTTCCCAGTTTAGGAAGCCACGAGGAAAAAATTCTTACACGGGTTTTCTCAAGCGATACAATGCCGATATGTCTTCATCCCCGTAACCTTCCGCCATCAATTGTTCATAATCGGAAATCGTCATCACCGTCAAAGGAATGGTGAGATTGGCTTGTTCTGCCATACGTTGGCAAATTTTCAAATCTTTATGGTGTAAAGCTAATTTAAAGCCTGGGGCAAATGTGCCGCTGGTCATGGTTTTGCCGCGTTTGTCCAAAAACCAATTCCCCGCCGCGCCACCTGCTACAGCCTCTATCACTTTTTCCATTGGCAGATTCTGTGCCTCAGCAAACGCCAATGCTTCGGTCACGGCTTGGTTGATACCTGCACACATGACTTGGTTGACCGCTTTCGTGGCTTGCCCTGAACCAGTAGGGCCAATGTGGATAATGCGCGTTGACATCGCCTCCAGCACTGGACGCACTTTGTCCAAGATGTCCGCGTCCCCGCCTATCATAATCGACAATGTGCCATTGTTAGCCCCTTCAACGCCACCAGAAACGGGTGCGTCTAAAAACGCCACGCCTTTTAGCCTTAACAGCTCTGCCCCCTGTTTTGCAGTTTTGCTACTGATTGTGGACATATCGACGACCACCGTACCCATTTTCGCATTTTGGGCAATAACTTCAATCACTGCCATCACATCGTTATCCGCTGACACGCACGTCAACACCACATCCATATCAGCGGCTAATGTTGAAATATCTGGGTAAGCGGTGATTTTTAATTCATTTGCTAAAGCTATGGCTTTTGATTCGGTGCGGTTATAGACACCTGCCAACAAGCCCACTTTGGCAATATTCCTTGCCATACCAACGCCCATTGCGCCTAGGCCGATAAATCCAACTTGCATGTTAATCTTCCTTAAGCCAAATCACCAGAAACGGTCGGGCTTGTAAATGTTAAAACGGCGGGGTCAATAAGACCCGTTTTTGTAAAAAACATTTTTGGGGTTACGGCGAATTATTTGTTGAATTGATATTCAATTTTTTACTTGTTGTTTTATTTCCCTTTTTCACGGAAAAATATGAATGTAGTGAAAGAAGATTTACGGTTTACGGTGGTGATGTAGCATCCGTTATATCCCTCAAAGTTAGTAGGGCTTTTTCAAAGCTAAAGGCATTGATTTGCTCTATCAATATATCAACTTTATTGCCCCAAGCGGAGCGTAGTATTGGCTCCGAATCCAGCATTAAAGTTCTCGCTTGCAAGTCACCTTTGTATAGCAAGTCGAGCAATTGTCCGACAATATCGCTTAAATTTTGTGTTCCTGCCGGTGTGTTGGCTAGGCTTGATTGGCTAGGCAAGGCATTGATGGCTTTTGTAAAGCTTATCCATTTTTGTTCGAAGGTTTGAATGAGTGGTATTAGTGCCGTAAAACTTTGTTGCTCACGGATAGCCTGGTTCAGTTCAGTTGACAATGCATACAATTGAAACAGTCCCAATGTACCAGACGCGCCTTTAAGGCTGTGTGCCAAATATTCCGCCTTTGCAAAATCACCTGCAAATAAACAAGAACGCAAGGTTTGCAAGTCATTTTGGTGTTGTTCTTTAAACATGTGTAATAAAGAAACCAGTTTGCCTACATTATTGCCGGTGGCTTTTAATCCGGTATTGACGTTAAATCCAGGAATTTTATATAGGGATTGTTTGAGGAGTGGTTTCAATGTGGTTGGGTTGGAAACTACAGTGGTAGCCCGTGTTAAGGGCGGATGTGCAGTAGGTAGCCATTTTTGCAAGGCGGTGAACAATTTTTCGGGATCGACGGGTTTGGCAATGTGGGCGTTCATACCGGCCTTGAGGCAGTCTTGACGGTGTTCATCAAAGGCATTTGCAGTCATTGCCAGAATAGGGACTGACTGGTAGCCAGGTAAAGCGCGGATTGCAGATGTTGCTTCCAATCCGTCCATAACAGGCATTTGTATATCCATAAGTATCAGATCGTATTGGTTTTGTTCGGCTTTAACCAAGGCTTCCGCGCCATTTTCTGCGAGGTCGGTAGATAAGCCAACTTCGCTTAGCAATTCAAGAGCCACTTCTTGGTTGATGGGATTGTCTTCGCACAAAAGCAATTTGACATTTTGATAACCTTGGGTCAGTGCGGTTTGGGCGTCGGATACGAAGGTATCTTCAAATTCTGCAGGGGGGGAGTTTTGAAAAGTGTCCAGTAAGGTGTCGTACAAAGTGGAAGCGGTCACTGGTTTGATTAATACCGCGTCAAAGCCGGCTGCTTTTGCCTGTATTTTGAGTTCCGGTTCATCGTAAGCCGTGACCAACAGGCGTACCGGTTGCACCGATAGCGGCAAGGTTTGTACCTTTTGTGCCGTATCAAAGCCGTTCAGCCCCGGCATGTGCCAATCAATTATCAGCAAATCAAAGGGTTCATGGTTCATGTCGGCTTCCAGTATCGCTGTTAGCGCCAAGTTGCCTGATTCGGCCAGAGACACGCGTAGGTTGAGCTTGGTCAACATTTCAGCCATTACCAGCCGCGCTTCTTCATTGTCATCAGTGACTAAAACCCGCATTTTATCTAAAATTTCATGGCGTCTATGCACGATTTTGTGTTCGGTTTTACCGACGCGGGCACTAAACCAGAAGCGGCTTCCCACGCCCAGTTCACTGGTGACGCCAATTTCCCCACCCATCATTTCCGCTAAGCGACGGGTGATATTGAGTCCAAGACCAGTACCGCCATAGCGTCGCGTTGTTGAATTATCCGCTTGCTCGAAAGGTTTGAACAAGCGTGATATGGCTTCCGCTTCAATACCAGGACCAGTGTCGCGCACTTCAAAACGCAACAACACGTCATGTTCGGTCTCTTCCAGCACTTCGGTAGCTAAGACAATAGATCCCTGTTCGGTAAACTTGACCGCATTGCTGGCATAATTTAACAAAGCTTGGGTCAAGCGGGTCGGGTCGCCTTTCAGCTTTTGTTGCAGGTTGATTTGGCAATTGACAACCACTTCCAAATTTTTGGCAATAGCTTTGTCCAAAATAAGATTGGCTACATTGAACAAAAGCTGTTCCAGATCAAAATCAACGGTTTCCAGGGAGAACTTTCCCGCTTCGATTTTGGAAATATCTAGGATGTCATTGATGATCGCCAATAAATGCCGTGCCGATTCGTCAATTTTTCTCAAATGGTCGTGCTGGCTGCCCGTGAGCTGTGACCGTTGCAACAAATGCGTCAACCCCATAATCGCATTCATTGGCGTGCGGATTTCGTGGCTCATATTAGCTAAAAACGCACTTTTTGCGGCGTTGGCGGCTTCAGCGGCGATTTTTGCTTGTACTAGTTCCTGAGTCCGCTCTTCGACCAAATCTTCCAAACGCAGGCGGTAAGTGTCCAATTCTTCATTGATACGTATTTGTTCGGTGATGTTTTCTTTGATCGCTAGATAATGTGTGATGACCCCGTTGGTTTGGCGGATAGGGGCAATTTGGACGTGTTCGGTATATTCGAATCCAAGCTTGTTTCTGTTGATGAAACGCCCGCTCCAGATTTCACCACGATGTAAAGTTTCCCATAATTCCCGATAAGTGGATTGTGGGGTTTTGCCGGATTGCAGGAAACGTGGGTTTTTGCCCATGACCTCATCTTGTGCGTAGCCGGAATTGTCAACAAAGGCTTGGTTGACATATTGAATCGCCCCCGACAGATCAGTAATGACAATACTGGCAGGGCTTTGCTTGACAGCCAGAGAAAGCTGGCGTAATTGCTCCTCGACTTTTTTGCTTTCGGTAATGTCACTCCAAATTGCAGTGTGGTAATTATGGTTGCGCAGACGCATGGAACGGCAGCGGACACGCACGTCACGGATTTGACCATTACGGTGTTGATGGCGGGTTTCAAAAATAAGAGAGCCTTCTTGCTTGACCAAGGCAAAATTTTGTTGGAGTTGGTCTGGGTTCATATTGGCTTCAATATCTACAATACGTAGCTTGGCGAACTCTTCGCGGGTGTAACCAAGATTTTCATGCGCCGCTTGGTTAAATTCGACCATCAAACCAGTATCATCGTCTATCAAACCGATGGCATCAACCGTTTGGTCAATGATGGTCCGGTACAATTCTTCGCGCTCGCTTAAGGCTTCAGAACTGTGCTGCAAGGCTTGTTCAGTGAATTTTTGGTCTTCAAGGACGCTCAATAAAACTTGTCTGGAATGGTCTGATTCAGTCAATAAGCGGGATGTTTCTGTTTGGGCGGCTTGTATCTGGGCCAGGGTTTGTTTGTGGGCGCTGATGTCTTGATGAGTCCCCACCATCATTAGCGGCTCACCGTTGTCATTCCACGCGGTCACCTTGCCACGGCTCAATATCCATACCCAATGGCCTAGTTTATGCCGCATCCGAATTTCACAATTATAATATTCGGCGGCACCGGAAAAATGCAGCTGCGCCCGTTCCAGAGCCACCTTCAGATCGTCTGGGTGCGTCAGAGCAGCCCAAGTTTCGATGGATGTGGGTTCTAGTTCCTCAAGCGCATAGCCGAGCATTTCTGCCCAATAAGAATTAAATTCCTCGGCATTTGTGGAAATGTCCCATTTCCAGATACCAATCCGGGTGCCCTCGATGATGTGAAGCAATTGTTGCCGTTCGCTTGCCAGTTCATTTTCTTGAAGCTTACGTTCGGTGATGTCAATAATCCTGCCGGACATAAAGGCCACTTCGCCTTGGTCATTTCGTTCCGCAAAGCCACACGAGTTAAACCAGCGGTAACCTTCCACTTTGGTCAACAGGCGAAACTCCATTTCAAAAGGCTCGTGCTGTTTAAAATGGGCAGTCAAAGCCGCCTTTATGCTTGGCGCATCGTCAGGATGTAATCGTGAGAAGAAACTTTCGGCGTGGTCAGGCAATTCCTTATCACTAAAACCAAGTAAGGCTTTCCACCGTGGTGAAAAAAAAGCTTCGTCCGTGACGACGTTCCATTCCCAAAAGGCATCTTTACTGCCAATTACTGACCTGAGGTAACGCTGGGATTGTAATTTGTTTTGGCGTTGAGGTTTGAAGCGAAAGCGAATTGACAAGAAAACCGCCAGATTAACTAAAGCCAAAGAGATGACGGTTTCCGCTAAAGTTTGATAATAATCTGTGTGGAGTTTTGATTTGGCCTCTTGCAACTGATCGTTGATCAAGAAATCTGCGCGCGTAGCCAGTTGCTCCAACGCTTGGAAGGCCTGAAGCAATGCCATTGATTGCTGCGGGGATTGGGCATCGGTGGTTTGCCAAATGTTGAGTTGGGTAGAGAAAGTTTTGATGCTATCTTGAAAATTTGCGGCAAACTCAAGTTTTCCAGATTTTGCGGGCACATTTTCGGAAGCATAAAAGGTGAGTGACCACAGGGCGTGTTGTATTAACGCCAACGCTTTGTCACGATCTGATGGGGTAGGTCCGATATTGCCGATGCCAATATTTAGGAATCCCTTATTTAGGTCAATACGTGCCTGCTGTACGAGATTTATTTTATCGTTTATTTTGTCTAGTTGGCCTTCATGTTGAAAATGTTGCCAAGTCAATGCCCAGCACAACGTAACTGATAGTAAGGCATTGATCCAGATCAATTGATGCGGATACTGCAAAGCGAAATGTTTAAGGTGTTTACCGAAGCCTTTCAATTTATTTGTGATTGGTTGGGATTCCTTTAGCATAATTCTGGGCAGTATCAATTATCAGTTTGGCCTAAGATTGTTGGGTCTATTTTGTAACGCGGTGGTTGGTTTTGTTGTGCCAGTAAATTATTAATTTCACGTTTAAGCTCAAGCACACGGGTTTCTCGTCCCAGCATAAGCTGATGCCAGCGATGTAATTCCTGCAATTGCTTATTTGCTTGGTTTTCAGCATGTTTTCGTTCGCTGATGTCGACTGCCAAGGCAATTAAATTGGCCAGTCCACCACATTTATCGCGGATAGCATTGACTGAAATATCGACCCACAAATAGTCACCTGATTGTGTTTTCAAACGTTTTTCCATGCGGTAATCATCCAGCTGCCGGCTGTTAATTTTTTGGCAGTAAAGCAACATGGGGGCAAGATCGTCAGGATGGGTCAAGTCAGCAAAATTCATCCCTAAAATTTCACTGGGCTTATAACCCAATAACGCCGCAAAGCTGTCATTAAGTTCAATCAATGTCCCCTTGCTGTCACTGACAGCAATTCCTGCATTGGTATTTTGCAGAATGCTATGCATGCGCATTTCGTTGTTTTTTAGCGTTTGTTCCACATTTTTGTATCGGGTCAAGTCGACAAAGGTCACTAAAAAACCATCTTCAAGAATGATACCGAAAATTTCCGTGATGCACTGTATACCATTTTTGCAGGTGATAGTGAATTCCTTAGGAGGAATATCATTGGAATTTTCGGCCAAAGCCTTTTGTAATTCACGATTCCAGGCAGTTATGATTTCGTTGCGGTATTCGGGGACTGGATACGCCGCAGACCACCATTCGTCAAAATTATGGATATCCGCATCGTTATAACCAAACAACTGGGTGAAGCGTTGGTTGATAAGCTTGATCGAATTATCAAACTGAACATAAACTAAAGGCAAGGGGGCGTGTTCTATGAGCCGCCGGAATTTGGCTACGCTGGATTTTAGCGATACTTCAGTTTGTTCCCGTTCTATGGCGATTCCCGCCAGATAAGTAAAATGACCGATAATTTTTATGTCGCGTGAGGTGGCGGTATGCTGGGCGTTAAGGTAATACACCGCGAAAGTGCCGATAACTTTGTCTTGCACAGAAAAAATTGGCGTCGACCAGCAGGCACGCAGCCCATGTTGCAGTGCCAAATCGGCATAATCTGCCCACAACGGGTCAGTGGCGATATCATCGGCATAAACCGCTTGTCCAGTGTATGCAGCCGTGCCGCAAGAACCTACCGAAGGGCCAATCAATATACCGTCAATGGCTCTTCGGTAGGTTTCAGGCAAGCGGCTGTTACAACCGTGGAACAAATGTTGCCCGCTGGCATCCAGTAGCATGACTGTGCAATACATATCAGGGTTTTGCGTTTCAATACACCGCACAATAAGCTCTAGGGTTATCGTCAGTGGCGTTCCAAGGGCAATGTTTTTCAAAATGGTGTTGGCATCTTTTAACAGGGTTTCTGTGTGTCGTGATTGGGTGATGTCACGGGCAACCCCTAAGATACCAATGAATTCACCATCGTGGCCATAAACTGGGGTTTTAGTGATTTGAAACAAACCCCGATAGCCGGATTTTTTAAAAGTCAACCAAGCATAGCTTCCTTTAGCCTCTATCGATACTGCCGCCATCCGGTCTTGATTACGGTAAATATCAGCTTCTTGTGCACTGAAAAAATCATAGTCTGTTTTGCCAATAATTTGGGCTTCATCCGCGCCTACGAATTGTTCGAACAACGGGTTGCAAAACAAAAACACGCCATCGGGGTTTTTTAGCCAAATTAAATCCGGGAGTGTTGCCAGCAGGGCAGATATCCATGGCAAACAATGATGTGTATTGTCCTGTGGTTGCCGAATTGCTAGTGTGTCATTGGCACTAATAGTGGGGTTGCCATTTGAGTCAGTCGTTTTATTGTTCATATTGATTTGGATGGTGGGCTGAACAAATTTGCCGCCATCTTCCCTGTTAAATCCTGCGGCTGCGAAGGGAGCGAAGAAAGTAACCAGTCCTTAACTTTTGGTTTGTTGCCAGAAAGTGATTGGGCAATGGTCAAAAAATCTGGGAAAGTGGACGCGAAGGCATCTACAAGCCTTGGATCAAAATGCTTGCCGCTTTGGGAAATGATGTACCCTCTTGCTTCACTAAATGGCAAGGCCGGTTTATAAATGCGCTGTGAAACCATCGCATCAAAAACATCTGCCAAGGCCATTAGCCTTGCCGGAATCGGGATGTCTTCACCGGACAGACCTTGGGGATAGCCGCTACCGTCCCATTTTTCATGATGGCTAAGGGCGATTTGTTTGGCAATAGTCAAAAATGTTATTGAGTTGGTGCAGTCTTGTTCAGCCCGGTTTATGGCATCGAAGCCTAACTGGGAGTGGGTTTTCATGATTTTCCATTCATCAGCAGTCAATTTGCCTGGTTTTTGTAAAATGTGGTCAGGAATGCCGACTTTGCCGATGTCATGCAACGGTGCTGATTGGGTCAATTGCTGGATATAGTGGGGGGTCATCACAGTTTGGAAGCGCGGATGGTGTTGTAGTTGTTTGGCCAGGATATTGACATAGGCTTGAGTCCGTAAAATATGGTTGCCGGTTTCTGGATTACGGATTTCCGCCAAGCGGGCTAGGGCATTGATGCTAATTTGTTGTGCCAATTGGTTTTCTGCCAAACGCTTGGCAATTTCCGCTTCCAGCAAAATGTTTTGGTGTTTTAAACAATCACGGGCGATTTTTAATTCCAGATGGGTTTTGACACGGGCTAGGACAACCGAAGGACATATCGGTTTGCTGATGTAATCAACCGCCCCTAGATCAAATCCACGCTGTTCGTTATCCGTACTATCCATTGCGGTGACAAAAATTACCGGTATGTTAAAAGTTTGGCAATTTTCCCGTAACCGCGTAAGCACTTGGTATCCATCCATTTCCGGCATCATTACGTCCAGCAGGATCAAGTCCGGTTGGTCAGCAGAATTCGCCAGTTCCAAGGCACGTAAACCGGAGTTGGCTACCAGAATACGGAAATCGGATGAGAGGATTCCGCCCAAGACGGCAATATTTTCTGGAATGTCGTCAACAATCAGCAAAGTTGCCTTTGGCATTGGAAACGTCAATGGCGATACATTTTGAATAAAAGTCATATATTTACGCACCGATTCTACTAATCATTAATAGTCACCCGACATATTTCAATCAGTTAGGCCGGATGGTTGATGGATATTTGCTTGGGATCGTGCCAACAACTTCCTGTAACCATTCGCCAACAAATAACGTCATTTTAGGAGGGGGTGTTATTTGTAAAAAATGGCATCTTTAGGAAATTAATTTTGCTTTATCCCGCGTGCGTGTTTTACGGTTGCCATAATTTTTAATCTTGACTTTAGTGCTGATTGAGGAGGTTTTGACACAAAAAGTGCTTTAGTAACGGGCTGAAAAAAATGGCTTACCAGCTTCTACACTTTAGTTTATCCATTCCGAGAGCCTTAAAGCCGGATTTTCCGCGACGCTTTTAAACCCGTTCCCACCATAATCCAAAAAACCAAGGGTTAGTTAATTCACCATAAACGGCTACAATGATACCTATTCAAATTAGTAAACGCAGTGAACTAATTCACTATCTGCAATTTTTTTGATGATTATTTTCTTTATCTAAAATTTGTTGGTCGGGTATTTGGTTTCCCCTATGTTTTTGCAGATACCTTAACAATTTTGGCAAGAACTTATGGGAAAATTAATACGGGACGGAGGAAGAAACTATGCACAAAAATGAATACAAATTAAAACACGGTAACCCGTATCCGTCAGGCTGCAACCTGACGGCTGGTGGAGTGAATTTTTCCATTTTTAGCCGCCACGCAACGGCGGTTGAATTGTTGCTGTTCGATTCCACAGACAGCGACCAGCCTTTTCAAATCATTCATCTACGCAAAGAAAAAAACCGTACGTTTTTTTCGTGGCACGTTTTTGTCAAAGATTTGCCAGTGGCCACATGGTATTGTTGGCGGATGGACGGGCCTTATGATCCCCACCAATCGGGCTTGCGCTTCGATAAGCAAAAGGCATTGCTCGATCCTTGGGCTAGGGCAATCAGTAATAAACGCTGGCGGCGGGCTGCTGCCTGTGTGCCAGGTGACAATTCCAGGATGGCAATGCGGGCTGCGGTGGTTGATCTTGACTATGACTGGGAAGGCGACACATGCTTGCGGATCAGCAGTGAAAAAGCCATCGTTTATGAACTGCATGTCGGCGGGTTTACCCGCCACCCGTCAGCGCATGTCAAACATCCAGGAACTTTTGCGGGCTTGATAGAAAAAATCCCTTATCTTCAAGAATTGGGCATCAGCCATGTCGAGCTTTTACCGGTGATGGCATTCGATGAACAGGATGTGCCGCAACGAACTGCGGAATTGGGGCTGAAAAACTACTGGGGTTATAGCACCCACAGCTTTTTCAGTCCGCATCCTGGTTATTGTGTGACGCCAGAGCAGGCCACACATATCAAAGAATTCCGTGATTTGGTCAAGGCCTTTCATAAGGCAGGGATAGGCATCATTTTGGATGTGGTGTTCAACCACACTTCAGAAGCGGGTTCGCGCGGGCCTATCATCAATTTTAAAGGCATTTCCGGTGATATGTTTTATCACTTGGATGAATTTGATAAGAGCATCTTTCACGACTATACCGGTTGCGGCAATACCGTCAACGCTAACCATCCTTTAGTGGCAAATTTTATTATCAGTTGCTTGGAATACTGGGTGCGGGAAATGCACGTTGATGGTTTTCGCTTCGATCTTGCCAGTGCCTTGGCTCGTGGGGAACGCGGTGAAGTTTTGCATAACCCGCCCGTGTTGTGGGGCATAGAATTGTCCGAACAATTGGCAAGAACTAAGTTGATCGCAGAAGCTTGGGATGCCGCCGGTTTGTATCAAGTCGGCAGTTTTCCTGGCTACCGCTGGGGCGAATGGAATGGGCGTTACCGGGATATTGTCCGCCGTTTCATCCGTGGCGATAAAGGCTTGATCCGGGAGTTGGCTACAAGGATTTGCGGCAGCAGCGATTTGTACGAAGCGCAAGGACGTTTGCCTATCAGCAGCATCAATTTTGTCACCTGCCATGATGGTTTCACGTTATATGATTTGCTCAGTTATAACCAAAAACGCAATGAAGCAAACGGCGAGAATAACCAAGATGGCTGTAATAACAGCCTTAGTTACAATTGTGGTTTTGAGGGTGAAACCGAGGATCCTGCCATTTTGGCGCTACGTCGAAAAAAGGCAAAAAACGCCTTGGCCATTTTATTACTGAGCCAAGGGGTACCTATGTTGTTGGCGGGTGACGAGTTTTTAAACAGTCAACAGGGCAATAACAATGGTTACTGCCAAGATAATGAATTGTCTTGGTTAAACTGGGATTTGGCAAAATACAATGCGGATATGGTGCATTTTGTCCAACAGATGATCGCCTTGCGTAAACGCCATCCATCGATCATGCGCCGCCAATTTTTAACCGGGGCCCCTAGTGGGGAAAGGCAGTTGCCGGATATCAGCTGGCATTGGTCAAATGCCGATGAAGTGCCTTGCTGGGATGATCCAGAGTCGCGGTTGTTGAGATATACCTTGGTTGGTGTTGACATTAATGAAGCCGATTTACATATCGTCATGAATATGGATCATGAGCCTGTGATGATTATGCTGCCTACCGTGAAAGGCAGGAACTGGTGTTTGGCAGTTGATACCTCGTTGCCACCGCCCCGCGATATTATGCATCCAAAAGATCAAAATCGCGTCAACAAACCCAGTTATCAAGTGGCAGGGCGTAGTGTTGTGGTTTTTGAAAACCGCTAGTCTTCAGCTTGTCATATTTATTCGATCCACTTTTTAATCCATGACAAGACCTAGCAGGTTTCCAAAACTGCCAGTTTCTGGTTTTTGTTGATGACAGTTCGGAAAGTTATGTTTAGCCAAATCCATAGGGTTGATTTGATGTGGCTACATGGATGGCAATAAAATATCACATCCTTGGGAATTGGATATCGGCAACCGCCAGAGCGCGATAGCGACTTGTAAAGTACGAAGTGAATCCATGCCGATATGACGGCTTAGCTGAATCATCTTGCTAGTCGGGACGGATTTTGCGGATGCCTCCGCTACCTTGAATAAGGAATGCGCATGGAATAAGTTCGTGGATTAAGACCTTTCAGGTTTTAAAAACCTGAAAGGTCTGGCGGGTTTTTGTCTACATTATTTCATGCACATTCCTAAGCAGTCCCGCACTTGGCATTGCCACCAGAAAATTTTGTAGATCGCGATATTCCTCGTCATTCAAAATCGCGCTGATTTTCTTAGTGGAGATTGACGTTTCTATAATGACCATAGGATTTAGTAGACAATATCCAAATTAACACCCAAACTAAGCTCACCTATGAGTGCAACGTAAGTTGTGTAACCCACAGGCCAATTCCATGACGGTGTCGTCATAGCCCTTGCGGGTGTTCCTGAACACGTCCTTGACAATCCGGCAACGTTTCACACCGGCAATGACGT
>Ga0247837_1004063_pt1 | contig 24100 bp, 18 predicted proteins | sample LaCtaG_2_FD_187115 | JGI IMG/M metagenome (GOLD analysis project Ga0247837, IMG submission 187115) | Freshwater microbial communities from meromictic Lake La Cruz, Castile-La Mancha, Spain - LaCruzMarch2015_14.5m | ecosystem: Environmental > Aquatic > Freshwater > Lake | place: Spain: Castile-La...
CTTAAGAAAGGCGAGGAATTCACCCTAAAGCCTGATAATCGCAGATTGAAACTTGTTGATATTTCCGCCACCAAAGCTGATATACGCGATGTCACTACGGGTGATCTTTTTCCTGTTTTTCCGATCAACTCCTCATCTCCCTGACCTGAAATGACCAAATTTCCACTCTGGCTCCCTGTTTTTCTTCTCTTTGGCCTCACCTCAGCCGCTCTCCAAGCGCAGTATCCTGGTGTCCAAGGAGCCGTGGAATCGCACATCCAAGTGCTCGAGCAAAAACTGAGTTACAGCAATGATTTGGTGAAACAAGGTGAAACCAAGCTGGACGATAAAGACTATGAGTCGGCTTATGCTTTTTTCAAGAGTGCGGTGGACACGCTGCCGCAGGGTGGCGATGCTTCTGCCAAAGCGCGTGGGCAGGCGCTGAGTGGCTTCTGCAATGCTGCTGTGTTCCTTGCCCGTCAGAGGGTGGCCGAAGGGCGTTATGCGGATGCCCGCTCGATTGTCGAAGTGGTTTTGGAGAAGCGCTACGATCCCGATTACGGCCCAGCTCAAAATCTCCGTTCCCAGCTTATGGATTCCCAGGGTTTTATGGATCGAGGCACCATCACTCCTCGCCACGTTGCAAATATTGAGGAGGTCAAGCGCCTCATTCAAGAGGGCGATGGCTACTACGCAACCGGACGCTACGACATCGCCTTCAAACGGTGTGAACAGGCGCTCAATGTCGATAAATACAACATCGCTGCCCGTCGCTTGATGGAAAAAATCAATGTGGCCCGCCAAGAATATGCGGACGCCGCCTACAGTGAAACACGGGGAGCCTTGCTGGCAGAGGTGGACAAGGCCTGGCAGCTCCCGCTTCGAAAATTTACGGATGGTTCTACCTCCATCGTAGAGCAACCTGAGATGGATACCCGTGGCAGCCAAGCCATCAACAACAAGCTCGACGAGATTATCATCCCGCGGATTGATTTCACCGACTCATCCATCAAGGAAGCCATCGCCTTCATCAAAAAACGCGCAGCCGATCTGGATGAGGATGATTCGGATAACAAAGGCATCAACATTGTCCTCAAGCTTCCTTCCGACTCACCAGACGCCGCTTATCCGATCACGCTTTCGCTCACCGATGTTCCTTTGCGCGAAGCTCTGCGCTATGTCACGGAGGCGGCCAATCTTAAGATCAAAATTGAGACCCACGCGGTCGTGGTAGTGCCGGCTACCGAGAACACGGATGTGCTTGTTACGAAGGAATACAGAGTGCCTCCGGGCTTCATCCAATCAACGCCCGGGAGTGCTCCGCCGCAAATCAGCGGTGTGGCTGCGGGATCCCAATCGGTGATCGCTGCCCGTTCTCCTGCGAAGGACTTCCTGGCCTCGCAAGGCGTGGAATTTCCGGAGGGCGCCAGCGCCAATTATATCTCTCTCTCAAGCCGACTCATCGTCAAAAACACACTTCCCAACCTTGACCTCATCGATGCACTTGTGGAAACCTCCGAGGCCACGAAGCCAACCCAAGTCGAAATCGAGGCAAAATTCCTTGAGGTTTCGCAGAATAATCTCAACGAACTCGGCTTCGATTGGCTTCTGGGCCAGTTTGCCCTTGCCGGCGGATCGGGTGTGTATGGCAGCGGTGGCACGATCGGCCTTGGCAGGACGATCGACAGCGCAGGATATCCGCTCGATAACCCAGGCGGAAATCCCGTTGGTGCAAATTCCAATACCTCAGGCCCCCTCACTGCAGGAAATCGTGGTGGAACCACGGGGATCAGCCTGAATGCGGTGGATGCCATTCTTCTTGGCTCACCAGCCGGTCCGGCGCCCGGCATTCTGAGCGTTGCTGGAGTTTTTACAAACCCTCAGTTCCAAGTTGTCCTTCGAGCACTAAGCCAGAAGAAAGGCATCGATCTTGTAAGCGCGCCAAAAGTAACTACCAAAAGCGGAAGCACGGCAAAAATCGAAATCGTTCGGGAATTTCGCTATCCGACACAATTTGATCCTCCCCAACTCTCTGCCACACAAGGGTCCACTTATGCACCAGTCGTTCCAAATTCTCCGAGTGCGTGGCAGACTAAAAATACAGGCATAACCTTGGAGGTGGAACCCACGGTGGGGCCAGACTCCTATACTATTGAGCTTCGCCTGGCTCCGCGTGTCATTGAATTTGATGGGTTTATCAATTATGGAAGTCCGATTTTCGCCTCTGTGGCCTCCAGTGTGACAACTGTTGTTGCCCCGATCGTTAGTTTTCTCCTCCCCTCGGCAGTCTTCGAAGCGACACCGAATACTATCAATCAGCCTGTATTCTCCATACGCGAAGTGGAAACCCAAGTTTCCGTCTACGATGGTCAAACTGTCGTCATGGGCGGGCTCATGCGTGAGGATGTGCAGAAAGTCCAAGACAAGGTTCCGGTCTTAGGGGACATTCCCTTGGCGGGAAGGCTTTTTCGGACGAATGTGGATCAGCATATCAAGCGTAACCTTCTTATGTTTGTAACGGCCGGTCTACTCGATCCTGCTGGGCAACCCGTTATTGAAGCCGATGAGGACGATCAACTTCTCCCCGAAGTGGATGTCAACGCTATGCTGAGCGATGTCATTCCCTCGGATGTTCTTTCTGCTCCGCTTCCCCAATAAGGACCAACTGATGACTTTTCCAACAAACACGATCCAAGCGTATTCCAAAGTCCACCCCGCCTTCTTGGGTGCTGTTTTGGTTTTTATCCTCGCAACCTCACAGATTCCAGTCTGCGCAGAGACAGACTTGGTGAGCCTCGCCGAGCGTGAAATCCTTAAGCGGCAAGAGGAGTCGATGCGAGCAGAAGATTTTGTCATCAAGGCCCGCCGTGACCAAGCTGACAAAAACCGCGAGGGTGCCTATGCCAATTACCTGCAAGCGATCCAAATGACTCAAATGGGATCGGCCACAAAGGGTAGGCGGGCTGCTCTCTTATTGGATTTCAGCAAGGCCGGAATCGACTACGCCAACTGGCTCATTGAAAATGGCAATTACAAAGAGGCGGAAAATGTTGCCAAGACCATTTTATCTCCGGACATCAACCCCTCCTACAAACCCGCCGTTCAACTCCTCGCAAATCTGGAGCAACCTGGATACTACAACCGCACAGTATCTCCAGCGTTTGCCTCAAAGCGCCAGGAGGTATCCGCGCTACTCAATCAGGCTGAGGGATACTATGCTACTGGGCGCAATGATCTGGCCACCAAACGCTACGAACAAGTCCTCAATCTTGACCCGTATAGCATCGCCGCACGCAGTGGGATGGAAAAAGTCAACAAACAGCGCAAGGCATATTACGACAGCGCTTACAATGAAACACGCAGCCGCATGCTTTGGCTCACAGACCGCGCGTGGGAGCGCCCGGTCAAGAACCTCAAATCCTCCGGTCGTGACACGGAGGGCTCCTCCTTCGGTGGGAACGCTGCTGCCGGATCTAAGGATGCCATCAATAATAAACTCAATAAAATCGTCATAGATAAAATTGATCTCGAAGATGCCTCGATCCGTGAAGTGGTTGATATTTTAAAACAAAAGAGCCGCCAACTTGATACGAGCACCGACGACCCCAAGAAGAAAGGGGTCAACATTGTGCTGAAATTGGCCTCACAGCCCACTACGACACCCTCCGCTGATGGACAACCGGCCGCCGAAGGCGCCTCTTCAGAACCCACTGTCACCGAAGACACTAAAATTTCCCTCTCCTTAAAAAATGTTCCCCTCATCGAGGCTGTTCGTTATCTGACCGAACTTGCCGATCTGAAGTATAAAATCGAGCCCTTCGCAGTTTCAATCATCCCCATCACCGAGAATACCGAAGATTTGGTCACCAAAGAATACCGCGTGCCACCCGGATTTATCCCCGCCTCGTCCGGAGAGAGCCTTCCTTCCGGTCCACTCCCCGGTGGACAGGGGGCAGGGGATGCCAATACACGCATCACTGGTCGCCGCAATGCCACACAATATTTTACCGAGCAGGGGGTTCCGTTTCCAGCTGGTGCATTTGCCCAATATGTCGCTTCAGGAAGCAAGCTCATCGTGAGAAACACTCAGGCTGCCGTGGATTTGATCGACACCATCGTGGAGGGGGCGACCGGAGTGCGGCCTATACAGGTTGAGATCGAAGCAAAGTTTGTGGAAATTTCCCAAAATAATCTGAATGAACTCGGCTTCGATTGGATGCTGGGGCCTTTTTCCATCGGAGGCGGGGTTTACGGCGACGGCGGAACACGAGCGGGAGGGCAAGAGCTCTCAACAGCCTACTATGAGAACTATCCTTTTGGAGATGTGGCCTCAAATCCGCTCACTGCCGGAAATCGCAACGGCATTGGAACCAGCTATAATTCAGCCATCACAGCCAATAGCATTAATGCCCTGCTGGGAGGAATCCCCCAAGGCACGAATGTGGCTTCGCCAGGTGTGCTTGGAATAGCAGGGGTTTTCACAAACCCACAATTTCAAATGGTCATCCGCGCTCTTAGCCAACAAAGAGGCGTCGATCTGATGTCCGCTCCCAAGGTGACCACCAAAAGCGGCATCAAAGCCACGATCAAGGTGATTCGCGAATTCCCATATCCCACAGAGTTCAACCCACCGCAGGTGCCGCCGCCTCAAACAGGGCAAAGCGGAACCGGTGAAAGCACAGCCGGCATTGTGGTTACCAGTGGAGCTGTCACGCCCTCGACGCCATCAGATTTTGAGAAAAGAGACCTTGGTGTAAGCTTGGAAGTCGAACCGCAAGTCGGTGCGGATAATTTCACCATCGATCTCTCGCTCTCGCCTGAAGTTGTGGAGTTTGATGGGTTCGTTAACTACGGATCGCCCATTGTGGGTCCGAGATACGACCCGGCTCTTATCGCGGCAGGAAATCCTTCGGGCATCGGAACTTTTATTCTCACGCCCAATGTTATCAACCAACCAATCTTCTCTGTCCGCAAGGTGACCACAAGCGTGAGCATCTGGGATGGTCAGACGGTGGCTCTCGGCGGGCTGATTCGTGAGGATGTGCAGAAAGTGAACGATAAAGTGCCGATCCTTGGAGACATTCCTCTGGCGGGGCGTCTCTTCCGCTCAAATGTAGACCAGAAGATCAAGAAAAACCTCATCATTTTCGTCACCGCCCGTCTCATGGATGCGCAAGGGCAGCCGCTGATCCAGGAAGATGAGGAGGAGGGACCCGTCGAGCCGATCGGCCTTCCTGATGACCTACCACCTCCGACGATCACCACGCGCTCGGTGGGGAAATAGCCTCTCCAAACGAGCTGTCCCGCTGAGGAGGTCTTGATTGCTTTTCGTGGCGTTCTAAATTGCTCCAATGATTTCGATTCGGGAGGAATTTGAGGTTGGTGTGGCGTCGCCTTTCCAACGGGAAGTGGAGGAGATTTTTTCCGAGACGGGCATTCTCTCGGGAGCTTCGTCGTTTGAATACCGCGCCGAGCAGCAGCGTATGGCTGGAGCAGTGGCTCGAACGATCGAGACCGGCGGGCATCTGGTGGTCGAGGCGGGCACGGGCGTTGGAAAATCCCTCGCCTACCTTGTGCCGGCCGTGCTGCATGCTGTGAGGACGAAGCGCAAGGCGGTGATCTGCACCCACACGATCGCTCTCCAGGAGCAGCTCATGTTCAAAGACATTCCGCTCGTGCAAAAAATCGTTCCCGATGAGTTTGAGGCGGTGCTGCTGAAAGGGCGGCAGAATTACCTTTGCACGACGCGCTTGGCCCGTGCGCTCACGCAGTCGAAGGAATTGTTCTCCACGCCCCAGCATGCCGAGTTGGAGCGAATCCGCGAGTGGAGCATGCAGACGAAGGATGGCTCGTTGAGTGATTTTCTGGAGCAACCGGATCCCTCCGTGTGGGAGGAGGTGCGCAGCGAGCAGCATCTCTGCACCCCGAAGACATGTGGCCCCGGCAGCGGGTGTTTTTATCAAAACCTCCGACGCCGCGTGGCCAATGCGAAAATGGTCGTCCTCAACCATGCTCTGTTTTTCACGCTGCTGAATGGTGTGGAGGACGCCGAGAACCGCACAGGCGGGCTTCTTTTTGCAAATGACTTTGTGATCTTCGACGAGGCGCACACGATGGAAGAGGTCGCCGCGCGCCACATTGGCATGGAGGTGTCCCAACTCGGCCTGCGTCGCGTCATTCAGCGCCTCTACAACCCGCGTAGCAAAAAAGGACTCTTTCAGATGCTCAAAAACGGGCCTGCGTGTCGCGCGGTGAGCGATGTCCTGCCAGTGGCGGACAGCTTTTTTCAGCAGGTCACCAAACAATGCCATTTCAAAAAAGGCAGGGAGTTCCGGGTCCGTGAAGCAGGCCTTGCCGAGGGTGGTGAGGTGTGTGGCGCCTTGGCGCGTCTTGGCGAGTTGATCGGGATTGAAGCGGGAAAATGTGACGATGAAACCCACACCTCCGAACTCCAAGAGGCTGCCCGCAAGCTGCGTGAGGCGCGCGGGGCGATTACGGACTTTCTCGCGCTCGAGGAGCCCGACCATGTCTATTGGGTGGAGCAATACGGCCGCACGGAGGAGTTCTGCACCCTGCGCACCGCTCCCGTGAACCTCGCCGATGCCCTCCGGCGCCTGATCTTTCGCGAGGGGGCTTGCACCGTGCTGACCAGCGCGACGCTTTCCACTGGCGCGCCGGATTTGTCGTATTTCCGAAACCGCGTGGGAGCCGAGGATGTGCCGGCCCTCCAGATCGGGAGTCCCTTCGACTACGAGAAACAGATGAGCCTGCACCTTGTCGAGAAGATGCCCGATCCCAAGGCCCCGGATTACGAAGCCTCGCTCGCCAAGTGGATCGCCCATTTCACCGAAAAAAGCGAAGCGCGCGCGTTTGTGCTTTTTACGAGCTACCAGACAATGCGCTCGGTGGCGGAATTGGTGGAGCCCGTTTTCGAGAAGAGAGGCTGGCAACTTCTCGTGCAGGGCGGGGGCATGCCAACGCAGCGGATGGTGGCGGAGTTCAAGGAAAACCCGCACAGCATCCTCTTCGGTGTCTCCAGTTTCTGGACCGGAGTTGATGTGCCGGGCGAGGCGCTTTCCAGCGTGATCATCACACGACTGCCCTTCACCACACCCGACCACCCACTCACCGAGGCGCGTCTGGAGGCCATCGAGGCTGAAGGTGGGCGGGCGTTTGAAAACTACTCGCTGCCCGAGGCGATCCTCAAACTCCGCCAAGGCGTGGGCCGCCTCATTCGCAGCAAGACCGATACTGGCACGATTGTGATCCTCGACAGCCGGATCGTGTCGAAGCCGTATGGGCGTGCTTTTCTGCGGGCTATGCCGAAATGCCCCGTGGAAATCCACTGAGGCTCGCCTTTGTCGCAGGATGCAGGTTAGCCTGCACCTGTGGAATCCACACGCCTTCAGGAAATGCCCATGGACGAGCGTCCGCGCGAAAAAGCCGAGCGCCATGGTTTCGATGCGCTCTCGGACGCCGAACTGCTCGCCATCTTCATTCGCACCGGTCTTCCTGGAAAAAACGCACTCGCCGTGGCACGCGACCTCTTGCGCGACTGCGGCGGCTTTGCCCCACTCTCCCGCTGCACACCCAAGGAAATCCGCCGCCAGGCCAAAGGCATCGGGCCTGCCAAATCCCTCGAAATGGCGGCCGCCTTTGAGATCGGCAAGCGCCTCGCCCGCGGCAAGACCCTCTCGCCTGTCCTCGACACGGCGGAGCGGATATTCGATTTCTTCGGCAGCGAGTTCATGGCCATGCGGCAGGAGTCGCTGCGGGTTCTTCTCCTCGACACGAAGCTCCGCCTCATCTGCATCGAGGAAATCAGCCTCGGCTCGCTCAACGAATGCATCGCGCATCCGAGGGAGATTTTCCGCCAGGCTCTTGTCCACAGTGCGTTCGCCGTTGCCGTCGTGCACAACCATCCCAGTGGCGATCCCTCGCCGAGTGCTGCGGACTACCGGATAACGCGCAATTTGAAAGAAGGCGCGCACTTCCTCCAAATTAATCTCATCGACCATGTCATCCTTGGCTCGCCGGATGGTGGTCGCGTTCCCTATTTCAGTTTCAAGGAAGCAGGCATCATATGAAAATCCATCCCACAGCCATCGTCTCACCCGAAGCCCGTCTGGGCGAAAATGTCGAAGTCGGTCCTGGAGCCATCATCGGAGCGGGGGCAGTCATCGGAGCGGGCTGTGTAATCCATGCGCACGCCGTCATTGATGGAGACACGACACTTGGCGAAGGCAACACTGTGGGCTACGGCGCCATCATTGGCGCGCCGCCTCAAGACTACGCCCACTCACCCGAGATCAAAAGTTCGGTGGTCATCGGCAACCACAACTGCATCCGCGAATATGTGACGATCCATCGCGGCACAAAAGAAGGCACCGAGACGCGTGTGGGCGACAAGTGTTTCCTCATGGTCGGCTGCCATCTCGGGCACAATGTGCAGGTCGGCAATGAGGTCGTGATCGTGAACAACTGCCTGCTCGGTGGGTATGCGCAGGTGGGTGATGGAGCTGTTCTCGGCGGCGGCGCGGTTTTCCATCAATTCGTTCGTGTTGGAAAGCGTGCCATGATCGCCGGAGGCTCGCAGTTCAACAAAGACATCCCTCCGTTTTCCATGGCCCAACTTTTCAATCTTCTGTCGGGCATCAACATCATCGGCCTGCGCCGAGCGGGCTTCAAAGCCGTGACGCGCACGGAAATCCGCCGCGCGTTCAAACTTGTTTTTAGAAGCAATATGCCAGTGAAAGCCGCGCTTGAAAAGGCCCGCGAGTCGGAATGGGGTCCCGAGGTCCAGGAATTCTTCGACTTCATCGCCTCCTCCAAACGCGGCTGCGCAACGACTAATCTTGCCAAGGGACAGGTTATTCCGCTCGAAGATATCATCGATTAATCTGCAAAAAAATCCTTCGCGCAGGGCATCGCTTTGCTCATAGTTTGCCTTTCTTATGCGAACTCCACTCTTCGACCAACACCTTGCCATCGGCGGCCGCATGGTCGAATTCGCAGACTGGGAAATGCCCGTGCAATACACCGGAATCCTCCAGGAACACAAAGCCGTTCGCGAGGCCTGCGGGGTTTTCGATATCTCGCACATGGGCGAGTTTTTCGTCAGCGGCACCGGGGCCACGGCTTGGCTCGATGGATTGCTCACCAACAACCTCTCCACACTTCCGATCGGCCACGCCCAATACACCATCCTCCTCAATGAGAGCGGCGGTGTGATCGACGACCTCATCGCCTACCGCCTCGGGGAGGAAAATTATCTCCTCATCGTGAATGCCGCCAAAATCCCGGAGGACGCCGCTTGGCTACAGAAACATGCCGCGCCGGGCGTTCATTTTACGGATCGCAGCAAGGATTTCGCCGCGTTGGCGATCCAAGGCCCGCAAGCAGCCTCTGTTTTTGAAAAGCTTTTTCAGCGCCCCATGCCGACAGAACGCAACCGGGTCGAGGAAATCCAGCCCGGTCGGGCGTTCATTGCTACCACAGGCTACACTGGCGAGGCGGGATTCGAATGGGTCATGCCTGCCACCGAGGCTGCCGCTGCCTGGCAAGCCGCCCTCGATGCGGGAACGACCCCCTGCGGTCTCGGTGCCCGTGATACGCTTCGCCTCGAAATGTGCTATCCACTCAACGGTTCCGATCTCTCGCCGGACCGCACCCCGCTTGAGGCTGGGCTCGGATTTTTCGTGGATCTGAAAAAGCCCTCTTTCATCGGACGCGATGTCCTCATTGCCCAAAAGACATCTATCCTTCCCCACAAACTTTGCGCTCTCCGCGTCCTCGATAAGGCCCCGCCCGTGCGCCCGCACTACAAAATCTATGTCAACGGCGAGCCGGTCACCGAGACCACAAGCGGTGCCCTTTCTCCGAGCCTCGGCTACGGCATCGCCATGGCCTACATGCCGCCTGCCTACTGCGATATTGGGCAGGAAGTCGAAATCGAAGTGAGAGACCGCCGGTTCCGCGCCCAAGTTGTCAAAAAACCATTCTATAAAAAACCATGAACATTCCTGAAAACCTGCGCTATGCCGCCTCCCACGAGTGGATTCTCGTCGAGGGCAACACCGGATTGGTTGGCATCACCGACCACGCCCAAGCCGAACTCACTGACATCGTTTTTGCCGAGCCTCCAGCCATCGGGAAAACCGTGAAAGCCGGCGATGTCGCCGCTGTCGTGGAATCCGTAAAAGCCGCCAGCGACATCTACGCGCCGGTCACTGGCGAAGTCATCGAGCGCAACGAGGCCATCGAAGCCGATCCCTCGCTCCTCAACACCGATCCCTTTGGCGCGGGCTGGATTTTTAAAGTTCGCATCGCCGACGCCGCCGAACTCGCCGCCCTCAAAGACGCCGCCGCCTACCGGGAACAGATCGGGGCATGACCCTCGCGGAGTTCGAGGATTTTCGCGAGTCCACTAAGAACATGACGGCCGTTCAACGCGCCGAGGCTTATGGCATCGATATCTCTTTGATCGACGAAAACCTTCGACTTACGCCCACCGAAAAAATTCGGCAAAACGATATCGCACTCAACCAAGCGGAAGCCCTTCAGACCGCCCTCCATCAAACCCGTGCCCAATCTGGAATCCATCGCCTGCCGCCTCGTTGAGGCCAAGGTGGAGTTTGTGCTCTGTGGCGGGTTGGCTGCCTTTCTTCAGGGATCCTCGATTCTTACGAGAGATGTCGATGTTGTTTGCGATATAGGCAGTGAAAATATCACACGCCTTTTCGATGCGGTTAAAGATTTGCATCCCTATCACCGCATGACGCCTGGGAGGATTCCTTTCGTGCTGGAGCAGCTCGCAACCCAGCCATTTCAGAACATTTACCTTGCCACCGACTGGGGGCAACTCGACTGCCTCGGAAATGTCAAAGGCATCGGCGGATACGGCGAATGCCTCAAGTGGAGCGAGCCCATCGAAATGGCCGGCTTCACCATGATGACCCTGACCCTCGAGGGCATACTCGTTGCAAAGCGCGCCATGGGAAGACCGCGCGACTTACAAGCCGTTTTCGAACTGGAAGCCGCCCGCGAAAGAAAAATCAACCCACACTGATCGCCAAGCGTTACTTTTTTGACATGACTGCATTCGCCAACCGCCATATCGGCCCCTCATCCCCTGAAATCGAAACCCTGTGCGCCGCAATCGGTGCGCCGTCGTTGGATGCGCTGATCGACGAGACCGTGCCTCCGGCGATTCGCTTGCAGCGCGATTTGAATCTCCCCGCCGCCCGCTCGGAGGAGGAGGCTTTGGCTGAGTTGAAAGCGATCATGGCCGAGAATAAAATCGCCACGAACCACCTCGGCATGGGGATTTATGGCACGCACACGCCTGCGGTCATTCGTCGAAATATTCTCGAGAATCCCGGTTGGTATACCTCCTACACGCCGTATCAGGCGGAAATTGCCCAGGGTCGCCTCGAGGCGCTCCTGAATTTTCAAACGATGGTTTGCGACCTCACCGGGATGCAGATTTCCAATGCCTCCCTGCTCGACGAATCCACCGCTGCCGCCGAGGCCATGGCACTGTGTCAGGACATCAAAGGGGGTAACGCGATTTTCGTGGCAGACCATGTCCATCCGCAGACTCTCGCCGTTCTACAAACCCGCGCCGAGCCGCTTGGCATCCGGATTCTGACTGGTTCCGCCGAGCAAGGCCCGCAGGAATCTGTTTTCGCCGCCCTTTTCCAATACCCCGCCACTGACGGCTCGATTTGCGATCTCGAAAATATCGTCACCCGCACCCATGCATCCGGCGCGCTGGCGATTGTTGCCACAGATTTGCTGGCCCTCACGCTCCTCAAGCCGCCTGGCCAGTGTGGCGCGGATGTCGTCATCGGATCAAGCCAGCGCTTCGGTGTGGCTCCTGGATTTGGAGGTCCGCATGCCGCGTTCTTGGCCACACGCGACGAACACAAGCGCCGCCTTCCCGGCCGTCTCGTTGGCGTTTCGAAGGACGCCGCCGGCAATCCCGCCCTACGCCTTACCCTCCAGACGCGCGAACAACACATCCGCCGCGACAAGGCGACCAGCAATATCTGCACGGCCCAAGTTTTACTCGCTGTGATGGCTTCGATGTATGCCGTTTACCACGGCCCCGAGGGCTTGCGCGCCATCGCCGAGCGTGTGCATCGCCATGCTGCAAATCTCGCCGATTCGCTCAAAAAGGCAGGCCACACGGTGCACCATGCGGCTTTCTTCGACACGGTCAGCGTGACTCCTAAAAACGAGTCCGCCTCCGCATTGGTCGCCCGTGCCGCGAGCGAGGGAGTCAACCTCCGCTTGCTCAATGAATCCACGATCGCCATTTCGCTCGACGAAACCACGACCAGCATCGAGCCACTCCTGAAAATTTTCGGCGCCGCCTTTTTGGAATCCCTTGCCGAAACACCCCGCCGCACTTCGCCATTCCTCGCGCATCCGGTTTTCAATGCCTACCACACGGAGAGCGAGATGCTCCGCTACATCCGCCGCTTGGAGGCGAAAGACCTCTCGCTCACCACGTCGATGATCCCTCTTGGCTCATGCACGATGAAGCTCAACGCCACCTCCGAGATGCTGCCGGCGACATGGGATTCGGTCTCCGCCCTCCATCCCTGCGCGCCCGCCGATCAATCGCTCGGCTATCAAAAAATGGCGCGCCAGCTTGAAGATTGGCTCGCCGAGATTACGGGATTCGCCGCCATCTCGCTCCAGCCGAATGCCGGCTCCCAAGGCGAATACGCAGGACTCCTTGCCATCCGCGCTTATCATCAGTCCCGAGGCGACGCTCACCGCACCGTCTGCCTTATTCCGACCTCCGCACATGGCACCAACCCCGCCAGTGCCGTGATGGTGGGAATGAAGGTCGTTCCTGTCGCCTGCGACGCCAGCGGCAACATCGATCTCGCCGAACTTCGAGTCAAAGCCGATCTCCACCGCGACAACCTCGCCGCCATCATGGTGACCTATCCCTCGACCCACGGCGTCTTCGAGGAGGGAATTCGCGACATTTGTGAGATCATCCACTCCGCCGGTGGGCAGGTTTACATGGACGGGGCCAACATGAACGCACAGGTCGGTTTGTGTCGTCCGGGCGATTTCGGAGCCGATGTCTGTCACCTGAATCTCCACAAAACTTTCTGCATTCCTCATGGTGGTGGTGGTCCCGGCGTTGGTCCCATCGGCGTCGCCAAGCATCTCGCTCCCTTCCTGCCCGGCGATCCGTTGAAAAAAGGCAACGCCGTAGGCCCCGTGTCGCAGTCGAATCTCGGCAGCGCGAGCATTCTGGTCATTTCCTGGATGTATATCGCCATGATGGGCCCGCGCGCCCTCCGCGATGCCACGGCCGTCTCGATCCTCAACGCAAACTACATCGCCGCACGACTCGGCGGGCATTTTCCGATTCTCTACAAAGGCAAATCCGGTCGCGTTGCTCACGAGTGCATCCTGGATTTGCGCGAATGGAAACAACGCGCCGGCATCGAAGTCGAGGATGTCGCCAAGCGCCTCATGGATTTTGGATACCACGCCCCCACGATGAGTTGGCCTGTTGCCGGAACCCTCATGGTCGAGCCCACCGAGAGCGAGTCCAAGGCCGAGCTCGACCGCTTCTGCGACGCCATGCTCGCGATCCATGCGGAACTCGTCGCCATCGAATCCGGCAGGCTCGACAGCGTCAACAACCCGCTCAAAAACGCCCCGCACACGGCCGCATGTGTCACCAGCGACGAGTGGACGCGCCCGTATCCGCGCTCCCAAGCCGCCTGGCCTGCGCCATGGCTGCGCCAGCACAAATTCTGGCCGAGCGTCGCCCGCATCGACAATGTCCACGGCGACCGCCATGTCTTCTGCAGTTGCCCGCCGATTCTCGAAAGTTGAGCCGCTGTGCGCGCTCGGGAATCCAAAAAAAATTCGCAAAATCACACTGCTCTATTGTAAGTGATCGTCGTTGTTTGGAAGCACGCGATGTCACGGCAATCTCCATTTCGGCGCAATTTTTTAATGGGTTCGATTTCTCGAATTGCTAGAGTGCTCCCATGCTGGCCGCGTTCAACGAAATGATTGCAAACATATCCTTCCCAACCTCGGCGGCGCTCATCGAGGCGCTGCCGATCATTGTTTCGCTGATCATTATCGAGGGTTTGCTGAGCGTGGATAATGCGCTCGCCATTGCCGCAATGGCGAACCACCTGCCAGGGCGCCAGAAATATCTCGCGCTCAAATTCGGTATCATCGGCGCCTATTTCTTTCGTGGGCTCTGCCTCGCCTTCGCCGCATGGATCATCGAAAATCCCTGGCTGAAAATCTGTGGCGCGGCGTATCTGGTTTACCTCATGTGCGATCATTTTCGAGGCTCGGAGGATTCAAAGAGCGCGGACATTTCCAAAATCGCCCAGCGTGGATTCTTCGGGACGATCGCTGCCATTGAAATCATGGATCTCAGCCTGAGCGTGGATAATGTCGTTGCCGCCGTCGCCATGAGTCCGAAGCTCTGGGTTGTCTGCACTGGCGTCTTCATTGGGATTCTTGCCCTCCGGTTCGTGGCGGGAGCGTGTATTCGGCTCATCGAAAAATTTCCGATCCTCGAGCACACGGCATTTATTTTGGTCGGGTATGTCGGATTCATCCTCGTTTACGAGTTGCTGAGCGACCCGCACTCTGGCCTGCAAATTCTGCCGGGTCCGGTCCATGTGACGACCTGGCAAAAATTCATAGGTATTTTGCTGATTATCGGCATCTCGATTTCCTACATGCGCAGTCCGCTTGTGCGTCAGGCCCTCCGACCACTCCTTCGCCTTCTTCGTATGCCGATGAATGCTGTGGCGGGATTCGTCAGCTTGATATTGATGATTTTATTTTTCCCCTTCCGGAGTCTTGCGCGATTGATGAAGACCTCCTGATTTTGTTGCAGGCCTCCATGTTGAAGGATGCCGAGGCGGCCGAGATTTTTTCCGAGTGCCGGGAAAGAACCCAATTCATGGCTCGCCTGCAAGAGCAACTTTATACCTCTGGCAACCTCCAGCGAATTGAATTTGGGCATGAATCTCGTGCAGGCGCTCGCTAGGCAAAATTGAAGCCCTGAGATTTTACCCCCGCCTCGCTTTCGTGGGCGGAATCACCGAGATTTTTGCAAATGGCAATCGATCCGGTCTGTGGCATGGAGGTGGACGAGTCTACGGGACTTCGCGGCGAGCGCGCAGGCGATGAGTTTTATTTTTGTTGCGAGCATTGCCGGCAAAAATTTTTGCAGCCCCAGACAGAATCAAAGCCGATTGGTCAAAATGCCATCTACACCTGTCCGATGCACCCCGAGGTGCGGCAGGGGCGGCCTGGTGATTGTCCCAAGTGCGGCATGGCGCTTGAGCCCCTTGATGCCGCAGCGGATGACTCCGGGGGAGGGGAATTGCGGGATATGATGCAGCGTCTTGTAGTGTCCGTCCTTTTCGGCTTGCCGGTCTTTCTGTTGGCGATGGCGCATCTTGTTCCTGCCACTTCGGCGTTCGGGGACAGCGACGCTTCGCGCTGGCTGCAGTTTTTTCTCACCGCTCCTGTGGTGGGTTGGTGCGGACTTCCCTTTTTCCTTCGGGGCTGGCGCTCTCTTTTTAGTGGGCATTGGAATATGTTCACACTCATTTCGCTGGGGGTGGGCGCGGCATTTTTCATGAGCGCCGCTGCCATGCTGGCCCCGGAATTTTTTCCCCATGCCATGCGACATGCTGGCAAGGTGCCCGTTTACTTCGAGTCGGCGGCGGTCATCCTTGTGCTCATTCTCCTCGGGCAGGTTCTCGAGCTGCGTGCCCGTGGCAGGACAGGTGGCGCGGTTCGGGCCCTCTTGAATCTTGCCCCACCCGTCGCACGAAAGCTTACGGATGCCGGGGATGTGGAAATCTCACTGGCTCAGGTTCAGGTCGGTGATCGGCTGCGCGTTGTGCCAGGGGGCAGTGTTCCGGTTGATGGGTTGGTGATCCAAGGACGCTCGAGCGTTGACGAGTCGATGATCACCGGTGAGTCGCTGCCGATTGAGAAAAGCCAGGGCGATAAGGTCTCAGCCGGGACGCTTAACGGAGCTGGTTCGTTCGTCATGAGGGCCGAGCGCATAGGAGCCGACACGCTTCTCGGCCGTATCGTGCAAATGGTCGCGGATGCGCAGCGCACACGCGCCCCGATCCAAGGCCTTGCCGACAAGGTAGCCGGATTTTTTGTTCCACTTGTCTTGGCTGTTTCGCTTCTCACTTTCATCGTCTGGATCTGGATCGGACCCGAGCCGAGGCTGACCTATGCCGTCGTTAATGCCGTGGCTGTCCTCATTATTGCATGCCCCTGCGCGCTTGGACTTGCCACCCCGATGTCCATCATGGTTGCCGTGGGTCGCGGCGCCCGTGAGGGAGTTTTAGTGCGGGATGCTGCCACACTTCAGGAATTGGAAAAAATCACGACCCTTGTGGTAGATAAGACAGGCACTCTCACCGAGGGGCGTCCCCGGCTTGTTGATTTGATTCCGGTGGACGGGATGGATTCAAAGGAAATGCTTCAACTCGCGGCATCCCTCGAACAAGGCAGCGAGCATCCCCTCGCGGATGCCGTCGTGCAAGCCGCGCAGGGCCTTCCGCTTTTACCCGCCTCCAACTTCCGCTCTGTGGCCGGTGGCGGGGTGATCGGTGACATCGCAGGTCGTAAAGTCGTCATTGGAAGGGCGGATTTTTTGCGGAATGAAAATGTCGACGGCCTGGAACCCCTTGAATCCCGGGCTGTGAAGCTTCAAGAGGACGGCAAATCGGTTCTTTTTTTTGCAGCGGATGGACGAGCGCTTGGGTTGATGGCTGTCGTCGATCCTATAAAACCAAGCACTCCCATTGCTCTGCGAGACCTTCAGGAAATGGGCTTGAAAATCACGATGCTCACGGGTGACAGCGAACGCACTGCTGCCGCAGTGGCGCGGCAACTTGGCTTGGACTCCTTTGAATCCGGCATCGAACCCCTCGCCAAGGCGGCTTTTATCAAAAAGCTTCGTGCCAATGGCGAACGCATCGCCATGGCTGGTGATGGCATTAACGACGCCCTGGCACTCAATGAGGCGCATGTCGGCATCGCCATGGGAAATGGAACGGATATCGCCATCCAAAGCGCAGGCATCACTCTTGTGAGGGGTGATCTCCTCGGCATCGTGCGGGCCATCCACTTGAGTCGCGATACCATGAGGAATATCCGACAGAATCTTTTCTTGGCTTTCCTTTACAACACCCTCGGAATACCGATCGCCGCCGGCGTGCTTTACCCGCTCTTCGGCTTGTTGCTTAGCCCGATCTGGGCAGGTGCCGCCATGAGTGTGAGTTCCGTATGCGTCATTGCCAATGCGTTGAGACTCGAGCGTGCCAAGGAGAATCGCTGACTGCGGATTCAAATATCAGAAATATGAACGAAAGTGTTGACTCCCCTTCAAGTTTCCCTACCTTCGGCCGTCCATCTTATGTCTAGAAAGTGTAGCATCACAGGGGCCAAGCCCGTTCGCGGATCCAAAATCCATCGTCGCGGTCTCGCGAAGAAAAAAGGCGGCATCGGTATGCATGTCACAGCCGTGACAGCTCGCTACTTTGTGCCAAACCTTAAAACCAAACGCGTCTGGGTTCCCGAGCTCAAAAAGTTCGTCACGGTCAAAGCCACTGCCCGAGCCTTCAAGACGATCTCGAAAAACGGTGCCTACAAAACTTTGGCGGCCGCCGGTCTTGTAAAATAATTTCCAAGCTCTGTTTTTTTATTTCTCTCCGTGGGGTCCACTCCTCACGGAGAGTTTTTTTTGAAACCAGATCTCGAGTTTTTCCATGATGGCAGATGACAAATCCTCTATCTCTGTGCCATCATCTTCTATGCCTTTGCTGGAGGTTCAGAATTTAAAAACATGGTTTCCCGTGTCGGGAGGAGTATTGCGACGCAAGGTGGGAGACATCAAAGCGGTGGACGATGTTTCATTTGTCGTCGAGGCGGGATGCACAGTGGGCTTGGTCGGTGAGAGCGGGAGTGGAAAAACGACTGTCGGCCGCACGATTCTCAAACTCATCTCGTCCACCTCGGGCCGTGTTCTCTACAAAGGGAGCGATATTTTGCCGCTATCGGAACGGAGTTTCCGTCCACTCCGCCGTGAAATGCAGATGATTTTTCAGGATCCCTTCGGCTCGCTGAATCCACGCTTCACGATTGGAGAAATTGTTGGCGAGGCGCTGGAAATCCATTTTCCAGAAATGAACCGCAACGACCGCACCGCGCGCGTCGGGGATTTGCTGGGCCTTGTGGGACTCAAGCCCGACATGATGCGGCGTTATCCGCACGAGTTCAGCGGGGGCCAGCGCCAGCGCATCGGTATTGCCAGAGCACTTGCCGTGGAGCCACGGTTTATCGTGTGCGACGAGCCTGTGAGTGCGCTGGATGTGAGCGTGCAGGCACAAATCGTGAACCTTTTGCAAGACCTGCAGGAGCAGTTTGGCATCGCCTACCTCTTCATCGCTCACGACCTCGCCGTGGTGGAACATATCAGCGACCATGTGCTCGTCATGCATCATGGTAAAGTCGTGGAGTCCGCCAGCGCCGAAGCGATCTACAACGATCCCCAAAACGAATACACAAAGACTCTCCTCTCAGCCGTGCCATCCATCGCCTGATGCACCCCCTGCTTCGACATTTTCTGCGAATGAACTGGCCACTTTTCGGCCTCATGATTGCCCTCTTGGCTTACGGAATCTATGCCATCCACAGCGCGACTTGGATGCGCGAACAGAATTTCGCGAAGTCCCAGCTCACTTGGATCGTGATTTGTCTGCCAATGTTCTTCGTCGTTTCCCTCATCGATTACCGATGGGTGCGCTTCGGTGCCATTCCTCTCTATGTGGTCAGTATTTTGGGTCTTGTGGCTACAATGTTCATTGGAGAAAAACGCTACGGGGCCCGCAGTTGGCTCGATCTCGGCCCCATGAGCTTCCAACCCTCGCAGCTTGCGATCATCGGCGGTATCTTCACGCTCAGCCTTTTTCTCTCGAATACAAGGACCATGCCCGCCTTCTTGCGTATCCTCTGCTGCGGTGCCATCGTCGGCGCGCCTTGGCTCATGATTCTCATCCAGCCAGACCTTGGATCCTGCATTGTTTGGGTGCCGGTGCTGCTGGGTATGATGTTCGTCGGCCATATCCCGAAACGCTGGCTCATTCTCATACTGGTTATCGGAATGGCACTCATTCCGCTTGTGGTGCATTTCGGGCTCAAGCCCTACCAATACTCGCGCATTACGACCTTCCTCGATCCCGAAGCCGACCCGCTCGGGGATGGCTGGAACATCACCCAATCCCTCGTCGCCGTCGGTTCCGGAGGATGGGCGGGGAAGGGCTACAAGTCGCCGAATTCCCTCAATGCCCTGGGTTTTCTGCCGCACACGATTGTTCATAACGATTTCATCTTTTCCGTCATGGGCGAGCAGCACGGGTTCTTGGGTGCCGTCTTGCTTATTTCGGCCCTGGCATTGCTTTTTCTCATCATGCTGGGCATAGCTATCAACGCCGAGGACGATCTTGGCCGCCTGCTTGCGGTAGGAATCACAGTTCTGCTTTTTACTCATACTTTCATGAATCTCGGCATGACTGTATCCCTCACTCCCATCACCGGTCTGCCGCTGCCTTTGGTGAGCTATGGAGGATCTTTCGTGATGATTACCCTTTTGAGCTTTGCAATTCTTCAGAGCATCTGGATCTACCGCCGCTCGCCGCGCTAACTGTCGAAGGGATTTGATTGGCGCGAGGCCGAGAAATGTTTAGGGAATCTGTTTTGAAAATATGAAGAAGATTCTTGTTACAGGCGGTGCCGGTTACATCGGCAGCATTTGCGTGGAAGAACTGATTAACCGAGGGTTCAAAGTCTCCGTTTTCGACAACCTCACCGAAGGCCATGCCAAAGCCGTAGATTCCAGGGCGGATTTGTTTCAAGGCGACCTCGCCGACCGTTCAGTTTTGCGTCACGCATTCGGGGAGGTGAAGCCCGATGCGGTCATGCACTTTGCCGCCAACGCTCTCGTCGGGGAGTCGATGACGAATCCCTCCAAATATTTTCGCAACAATGTGTCCAGTGGCATCAACCTTCTGGACATGGCTGTGGAATTTGAGGTCAAAAAATTCGTCTTCTCCTCAACCTGCGCGACCTTTGGAATCCCCGAGCGCATGCCGATCGACGAGTCGCTGCCTCAGCGTCCGATCAATCCCTACGGCGAGTCCAAACTCATGTTCGAAACGATCCTCCGCTGGTATCGCGAGATTCATAAGCTCTCCTTTGTCGCCTTGCGCTATTTTAACGCGGCGGGAGCCTCCGAAAAGTTCGGCGAAGACCACCGCATCGAAACGCACCTCATCCCGAACATCCTTAAAGTCGCCCTCGGCCAGCGCGAGTCGGTGGATATTTTCGGCACCGATTACCCCACGCCGGACGGCACCTGCATCCGCGACTACATTCATATTCTCGACCTTGCCGAGGCCCACATCCTTGCGGTGCAATCCGAAAAAAGCGATTTTTACAATCTGGGCACTGGCGGAGGAACTTCGGTTCGCGAGGTCATTGAAACCTGCAAAACAATTACGGGGCGCGACATCAAGGCCGTGGAAAAACCCCGCCGTGCTGGCGATCCCCCGCGCCTCATCGCGGCGTCGGAAAAAATTCGCGCCGAACTCGGTTGGGCTCCGCGTTTCCAAAACATCGTTCCCATCGTGGAAAGCGCGTGGGCGTGGCATGTGAAACATCCAGGTGGCTACGGCGACTAACTACACTCTTGATATCGCCAACCCTCGTATTTAGTCTTTCGCCCCCAATGAGGAAGTTCCTTTTCTGTCTGCTGGCTGCGCTGACACCCGCTTATGCCCAATTCGGCAACTTCGGCGACTCGCCCGTGGAGATTACGGCGGATGGTAATACGCGTTTCGACCAAGGCGTTGCGATAGCCGAGGACAATGTCCAAATCCACTACGGAAAATACAGCATTTTCTGTGACTATGCGGAATACAACCCCGACACACGCGATGTCCTGCTGGTAGGCAATATTCGAGTCTACACTCCCGAGCAGGTTCTTAGCTCCCAGCGCGCGCTCTTCAACCTCGAAAGTAAACAAATGAGGGCTCTCGAACTCTCCGGGGCCCAGCACCCGATGTTTTTTCGCGCCTTCAATTTTCGCGCCGTTTCGCCCAAGGAATTTCGAATCCGCGATGCCGCCCTAACCACGCACGATTCGTCGAAGCCGGACTTCCATGTTCGTCCACGGTCGATGCGATTTTACCCCGACAGTCGCGTCATCATGACAAACTCCGCGCTCTATGTTGGGCAGACACCCATCTTTTGGTTCCCTTATCTTTACGCAAATCTCAACAGCAGCGGCTTTGAGTTTCTTCCGGGCTACGACTCCCGCTGGGGTGCCTATTTACTCCTGGGCTATGGTTTTCCCATCTTTCCCGGCATCGATGGCAAGGTTCGTATTGAAGAGAGAACGGAATTTGGTCCATCTGCAGGACTCGATCTGAATATGGAGTATGGACCATCCAATCGCAATTTCGGCAAACTACGAACGGATTATGTTTTTGAGACACAGGATGTGACTTCTGTCGAAGCGCCGGGAGAGCCAGCAGAGACCAAGACGAAGAACCGCTACCGTGTGGCCTTCCAGCAGAGGCTTTTTCTCGCAGACGACATCTATGGCACGGCTGATATCAACCTGCTTAGCGATGTCGATTTTCTTGAGGATTTCTACCGCCGTGAATTTGCCACCGACCCGCAGCCGGATAGTTCCCTCTCGTTGACCAAGTGGGATGAGGTCTACACCCTCACGCTGCTGGGGCGCTGGCAGTTGAACGATTTTCAGGATGTGACCGAACGCAAGCCCGAGCTTGTATTTGATTTCAAGCAACAGCCGTTCTTCGGCCTGCCGGTGCAATATGATGGTGAAACGGGCGTGGCCTCGTTGCGGAGAGCCTTCTCAAACGAACCTTCCTTCGGAGAAACTGAATTTCCAGACTACTCCGCCACACGCTTCGATACCTTCCATCAATGGTCGCTCCCCTCGAAGTTTTTCGGTTGGCTGAATGTGACGCCCAAAGCCGGCATTCGTGGAACATATTACAGCCAAAGTGGATCGTTTGTTGCTCCCGCCACTGGCAACACCGCGATCGACCCGGTCACAGGCGAAGTCACAACGCTGGAGCAAACCGACGAAAGCAATCCGTTGAACAACCCCTCGCCGACACTTGAAACCAAGAGCGGGGTCTTCCGCCCCATCGCGAACTACGGCGTCACTGTTTCCACCAAAATGTCGCGCGCCTTCGAGCAGGTCCAGAGCCGCTGGCTCGGGCTCGATGGTCTGCGCCATGTCGTCGAACCGTATCTGAACTACTCGGGTGTCTACAACATGGGCGAGAGTCCGGAAAATATCTACCAGTTTGACCGCGTGGTGCAGTCCACCCAACTCCTGCCAATCGACTTCCCGCAATTCACTGCGATTGACTCGCTCGACACTTGGAACATCACGCGCCTCGGCGTTTCCCAGCGTCTCCAGACGCGCCGCAACAACGCCACCTACCAGTGGTTCACCCTGAATTCCTTCGCGGATGTGAACATGGAAAATCCTTACTCGGATGCACCGATTTCGAACTTCTTTAATGTCATTCAGTTCAATCCCGTTCCGTGGAGCGCCCTTTCGATTGCCTCCCAGATTCCTCTGGTCACAGAAGGCTTCACCGAGGTCAACACGAACTTGAGTTTCATGCCGGCGCGGGATTTCCGCTTCTCCATCGGGCATCGATACATCGATGGGAATCCCAATTTTTCCGATAACAGCCAGCTCGATTTCTACGCCTATTGGCGCATCAACGACAACTGGAGCGTGAGCCTCTACGAACAATACGAATTCGAATCGCAGGTCATGCAATACCAGCGTTATTTCATCAATCGCGACCTCACAAGCTGGGTGGCTTCCCTCGGGGCCGAGGTGCGTGACAACTTGGGAGGGGATCAGGAAATTGGGTTTCTTCTCATGATGACTCTTAAGGACGCGCCCCAGATCAGCCTGCCTTTTGGCTTCAGTCCTGGCCCGACGGATCAGCCCGCCGGAGCGGTTGATTAATTTTTTTACAACACAACAACACATGAAACTCTGCATTATTGGTTCGGGATATGTCGGATTGGTCTCGGGTGCCTGCTTCGCTGAAGTGGGCCACACGGTCATCTGCGTGGACAACAACGAGAAAAAAGTCCAGCAGCTGCTCGCTGGGAAAGTGCCAATCTACGAGCCCGGCCTCGAGGAGTTGATCCATCGCAATGTGGCTGCAAAGCGTCTCCACTTCACAACAAGCACCGAAGAGGGGGTGGACAACTCCGACGTGGTCTTCATCGCCGTGCCAACTCCTCCCCAGGCGGACGGTAGCGTCGATTTATCCTACATCGAGAAGGTGGCTCGCGAAATTGCAGCCGTCCTCAAGCAAGGCCAATACCGCGTCATTGTGGACAAGAGCACCGTGCCGGTGAAGACCGGCGAGAAGGTTGCCGACACAATCCGCCGCTACAACAAGACCGGCGCGGAGTTCGATGTGGTTAGCAATCCCGAGTTCCTGCGCGAAGGCTGCGCCGTGCCAGACCTCATGAAACCCGACCGTATCGTTATCGGTGGGAACAGCGAACGGGCCGTTGCCCTGATGCAAAAAATCTACGAGCCATTCATGGCACCGGTCCTCGTTACCGACATCAACTCGGCTGAGTTGATCAAACATGCTGCCAATTCCTTCTTGGCGCTCAAAATTTCCTACATCAACGCGGTGGCCCGCATCTGCGAAGCCAGCGGAGCGGATGTCGAGAAAGTCGCCGACGGTATCGGCATGGATCGACGGATCGGCCGCAATTTTCTCAATGCCGGTATCGGCTACGGCGGATCTTGCTTCCCGAAGGACATCGCCGCTTTCATTGCCATCAGCGAAAATCTTGGCGTCCCATTTACACTTCTCAAAGAAGTCGAAAAAATCAACTTCAGCCAGCGCGCGCGCTTCCTCGACAAAATCCGTGAATCTCTCTGGGTGCTGAAGGATAAAAAAGTTGCCGTTTGGGGACTCACCTTCAAACCAGA
>Ga0247837_1004066_pt1 | contig 24096 bp, 21 predicted proteins | sample LaCtaG_2_FD_187115 | JGI IMG/M metagenome (GOLD analysis project Ga0247837, IMG submission 187115) | Freshwater microbial communities from meromictic Lake La Cruz, Castile-La Mancha, Spain - LaCruzMarch2015_14.5m | ecosystem: Environmental > Aquatic > Freshwater > Lake | place: Spain: Castile-La...
AACCAGGCGAGTTGGCGGTCGGAGTAACCGTGCTTTTTCGCCTTGCGCAGCAACGCACGGCCGACGGGTTCGTCCGACCCCTCCGCGAGCACCCCGCGAAGCTCCGCGGATTCTTTCAGACGGGCCTCCATCTGGACGAGTTGTTCGAGTTGGACGAGAAACCAGGGGTCGATTCCGGTGAGATCCTGAATCCGCTCCACGGAGAATCCTGCCTGCAGGGCGTGGCGGACAAAGAACATGCGCTGGGCGTTGGGGACGCGGAGGCTGCGCTCGATGAGGGGAATATCGATCGCGCCGCTTTCGAGCCGCGGCATCTCGTCGCGTCCGTCGGCACCGAAACCGAAGCGCCCGATCTCCAGGGAGCGCAATGCCTTTTGGAAGGATTCCTTGAAGGTGCGCCCAATGGCCATCGCCTCGCCGACGCTTTTCATTTGGGTCGTGAGGGTCGCATCCGCCTGAGGGAATTTCTCAAAGGTAAACCGCGGGATTTTGACGACGCAGTAATCGATCGCGGGCTCAAAACTGGCCGGCGTTTCGCGCGTGATGTCATTTTTGAGTTCGTCCAGGGTGTAGCCGACCGCGAGCTTTGCGGCGATTTTGGCGATGGGAAAGCCGGTGGCCTTCGATGCCAGCGCGGACGATCGCGAGACCCGCGGGTTCATTTCGATCACAACCATGCGGCCGTTCGCGGGGTTCACGGCGAACTGGATGTTCGATCCGCCTGTTTCCACACCGATCGCCCGGATCACGGCGAACGAAGCGTCGCGCATGTACTGGTATTCCTTGTCGGTGAGCGTTTGGATCGGAGCGACCGTGATGGAGTCCCCCGTGTGAACGCCCATGGCATCGAAGTTTTCGATCGAGCAAATGATCACGCAGTTGTCCGCGCGATCCCGCATGACTTCCATTTCGTATTCCTTCCAGCCGAGGAGGGATTCTTCGACAAGGACTTCCGTGACGGGCGACAAATCCAGCCCGTGCCGGACGATTTCCTCGAACTCTTCGCGGTTGTAGGCAATGCCGCCGCCGCTGCCCCCGAGGGTGTAGGCGGGCCGGATGATCAGGGGATACGCTCCGATTTCCAACGCGATCCGGCGCGCATCTTCGAGGGTGTGAGCGAGGCCGGAGCGGGCAACGTCGAGCCCGATCTCCACCATGGTTTCCTTGAAAATCTGCCGATCCTCGCCGCGCTTGATCGCTTCTGCATTAGCTCCGATCAGGCGCACGCCGTGTTTTTCGAGAAATCCGCGTCGCACGAGCTCCATCGCGGTGTTGAGGGCGGTCTGACCCCCCAGCGTGGGAAGAAGGGCATCCGGCTTCTCGCGCTCGATGATTTTCTCGACGATTTCGACCGTGATCGGCTCGATGTAGGTCCGCGCGGCGAACTCGGGATCCGTCATGATCGTCGCGGGGTTCGAATTCACGAGGACGACCTCGTAGCCCTCCTCTGCGAGGGCCTTGCATGCTTGCACGCCGGAGTAGTCGAACTCGCACCCCTGGCCAATGACGATGGGACCGGAGCCGATGAGGATGATTTTGTGGAGAGAGGTGTCTTTGGGCATGGTCGTGGACCGACGCGGGGATATCTGCGTCAGACGGGCTCTTTTTATTCGGCCCGGCGGAATCCGCAATCCGCAATCTGCTTGATTTCTGCGCAGGACGAACGGAGCGTAGTGGGAGATGGTCGAACTGGAAGTATACGCATTCGGAATCCGCAACCCGGACAAGATGATGGGCTTGGATCTGGAACTGGAGACGGTTCCCGGCCTCCGCTACAAGGTGGATACGAACCACGACATTGTTTACATGGAATTCGCCGAAAATCCACCGACGCTCCACGATATCCAGGGGTTCTTTCGGAAGTTGGATCTTGAGCCGAAGTTCGTCGGGGCACTCCCGCCGGAACTGAAACCGAAATCCAAGACCCAGCTGCTGAGCGCGTAGAGCGCACTCTGGCGGGATTCCGGTCGATGATCTCCGCGCTTGCGCAATTTGTTGGCGGTTCGGCGCTTCGCTTCCTCAACTACGTTGGGGAGGTGGTTCTCCTGGCGGTCGAATCCATCGGTTCGATTCTCCGAGGGCGCATTCGGTGGCGCCTCGCGACCCACCATGTGTTCGAGGTTGGCTACCGCTCGCAACTGGTTGTGATTGTGACCGGGGCGTTCACCGGTGCGGTGTTCACCGCGCAGACCTATTTTCAATTCCGGGCGCTCGGCATGGCGTCCGCGGTCGGTCCCGTGGTGGCCGTTGCGATGTGTCGGGAACTGGGCCCCGTTCTCGCGGGTCTCATGGTCGCCGGTCGGGTGGGGGCCGCCATGAGCGCCGAGATTGGCACCATGAAGGTCACGCAGCAAATCGATGCCCTCCGCGCCCTCGCGGTGCATCCAGTCGATTACCTCGTCGTGCCCCGCACGTTGGCGATGTTCATTTCCATGCCGCTACTCGTTGCGGAATGCATCTTCTGCGGGATCGGTGCGGGATATCTCGTCGCGACGCGCTTCCTCGATGTGGGCGCGGCCTACTACGTCGCCAACATGTATCGATTCACTTCCCACACGGACATCCTGATGGGCGTCAGCAAAGGACTCGTTTTCGGGCTCCTCATTGTGTTCATCAGCTGCCATCAGGGTCTGCGCGCAAAGGACGGAGCGGTGGGAGTGGGTCGCGCAACCACGGAGTCCGTCGTGATCTGCTCGCTCGCGATTCTCATCGTGAATTTCTTCCTCACCATGGCCCTGAACATCGTCTTTCCGGCGGGAGGCCTCTGATGGCCGACAATCTCATCGAGGTTCGCGGATTGGTTCAAAAGATCGGCGAACAGGAGATCCTGCGCGGGGTCGACGTTTCCGTGGCCGCAGGCGAAACCCTCGTGCTGCTCGGTCGCAGCGGGGGCGGGAAAAGTGTGTTCCTGCGGCATCTCATCGGACTGATGAAGCCGCTCGCCGGACAGATTTTTTTTGAAGGAGAGGACATCGCCCCGCTCACCGAGCGTCAGTTGGCACCGATCCGGGCGAAGATCGGCATGCTTTTTCAGGACGGCGCCCTGTTCGATTCCTTCACCGTAGAAGAGAACGTCGCATTTCCCCTTTGGGAACGCGGCGAGCGCAACCAGAAGCGGATCGCGGAAAAAGTCGATCGTGCGCTGCATCTGGTCAACCTTTCCGGACAGCAGAAAAAAATGCCGGTCAACCTCAGCGGCGGCATGCGGAAACGCGTCGCCCTGGCGCGGGCCATCATCACGGAACCCCGGTGCATTCTCTATGATGAACCGACCGCCGGACTGGATCCGGTCGTTTCCGACAGCATCAACAAGCTCATTAGGCACTTGCAAAGCGAACTGCGCGTGACATCCGTTGTCGTCACGCATGATATGATCAGTACGAACCATGTTGCCGACCGCGTGGCGCTTCTCCACGAAGGTCGGACCCGTTTTTTTGGCACCCTCGCGGAATTGCGGGCGGTGCAGGATCCTGTGATACGGGATTTTGTGGAAGGTCGATCCGATGAGAAATTCTGATGTTTGAAAACTCCCGATCCGTTCAAGTCCGCGTGGGCTTTTTTGTCCTCATTGGCTTCGCCATTTTTGGTGGCATGGCCATTTACTTTGGTCGTCTCGGGGAGGGGATTCGGGGCTACTACCGGATCAACGTTGAATTTGCGAACGCGAGTGGATTGATCAAGGGCGGGGATGTGCTCATGGCCGGTGCCAAGATCGGCACTGTCGCGGAGGCTCCCATTATTTTGCCGACCATGCGGGGAGTGACCGTTCCGCTCCAAGTCTACGAAGAGGTGAGGATTCCCACCGCGTCGCGGTTCCTCGTCGGAAGTTCGGGTCTTCTGGGCGACCGCTACGTCGACGTCATCCTGGACGAGCAGGCCAAGGAGTTGGTGTCAATTGCCCCGAATGCGACGGTGCAGGGCAGTCGGTCCACGGGGATGGATGACCTCGCGGCGCAGGGATCCATTTTGATTAGTGATCTCCGGACGGCGATCCAGAACGTGAACACGGTGGTGGTTCGGATTAATACGGAGGTTCTCAGCGAGGCCGCGGTAAAGGGATTATCTGAAACCGTTTCGAATTTGAAGGCGACGAGCGATAACTTTCAAAAGGCGTCGCAGGGTCTTGACGCCACGATCGGCGAGGTGCGTGGCGCGGTGAAGGGCGTCGATGCGGCGGTTAAAACGGGCGATGCCGCATTGGTTTCGGCAAAGGGAGCGGCCGACGATGCGCGCAAGGCGATCGAGGACATTCGAGGGTTTGTGCGTCAGATGCGGTATGGTAAGGGGATCGTTCCGGAACTGATTTCCAACGCCGCTATTGCCGCCGATTTTCGGGCGCTGGTTTCGAATCTGCGCGAGCGGGGGATTTTGTTTTACCGGGACGCGGAGAAACCGCGGAAGAAGGAGAATTGAGGGTTGAAAGGGGAAAAGCAAAGGAGCACGGGCATTCCTGCCCGTGTGGTTCCATGAAGGTAACGGACAGGAAAGTCCGTTCTCCCCAATGAGCGCGCGCATCGTTGCTTTCCTTAACTTCAAGGGCGGCGTTGGGAAGACCTCGAACGTGGTCAATCTCGGAGCAGCGCTCGCGATAGAGGGACGGGGACGCGTGCTGGTGGTCGATATCGATCCCCAGTGCAACGCGACGTACTGGCTTCTCCGTCCGCGGGATTTCGGCGGGTTCACGAACACCGGTCGACTGCTGTCCGATGTCCAACGAACCACCTACCAGATTTATCAGGATGCGATCGATCGTACGGACCATTTCCCCGGCGAACGGGCCATTTTCAAAAGTGTTCCGCGAACCGACACGGGAATCGAACTGATCCCCCGCCTCGATCTGCTTCCTGCGTCGATGGATCTCCTGGAGACGGAATTTGGGGTGAACGAAGACAATGTGGCCCGGGTACGAACCTCGCTCCGCGATGCGCTAAGGCCGTTGGAGTCCTCTTACGACTACATCCTCATCGATTGTCCGCCGAATATCTATCACGTCACCCAAACTGCCGTGGTCGCCGCGCACCACATCCTGATTCCGTACAACCCGGATTTTCTCTCCCTCTCCGGCGCGAGGATTCTGTGTCGGCAACTCAATAAAATGGAGGACGCGTTCGCTCCACTCCGACCGGAGCGCACCGGGCGGCAAGTTTGCGGATTCGTCATCAATCGCTACATGATGGTGGGCAAAGCCTACTCCACCGCGATCGCGGAACTCTCCTCCCAGATCGATGTGCTGAAGCAGCACGGCTACGTTCATCCTGAATGCCGCGTTTTGGAGCCCGCGATCCGGCAGGATATTAAAGTCGCGGAATCGACCTCCGAACATTGTCCGGTTCTGGTCCACGCGCCGGATTCGATCGGTTCTGAAGATTACCGCCAATTGGCGTCCTCCTTCGTGGTTCACCTGGATTCCCTATTATGAGTTACGATAACCTGGCCGACTCGCTCACCCGAGTGGGAGCACAATTAAAGTCTCGCGGCCAAGTGCTTTCCGGCGTGGGCGCCGCAAAACTTGCCGACTCGCTGGGCAATGCGCTTGCGAAGTTTGAGAAGGCGCTGGAAGTCGCGATCCGTCAGGACTCCCCCGACGGTCGCCGTCTCGCGGAGCTCCTGACGCGTGATGCCGCGTTCTGGGACTCTGCTCAACTGGGGATTCTTGCGAAGGGGCTTGGTGTGAAGCTCTCGAAGGCAAAATCTGTTTCCGCCGAAACCCTGCGGGCAAAGTTTGTGGAAGCAACCACCGATGCAGGTTTGCTAAGCGAAGCGTGCGAACAGGTGGTGCTTCGGCGCAAGATCGCGGAGAAGCCGGCGCCGGTGTGTACCAGCGAGGAATCTCTGCGAGCGGAACTCCGCAGGCTCGGAGCACTGCCCGAGGCGGAGATTCAGCTTGAGATCGAATGCAATTTCACGGACGAGCAAACACGCGCGCTCGCAAGGGCTGCGGGGCTTAAGGTTACTGCGAAGGCAACCAAGAAGAAGCTCCTGCCGGACGTGGTACATTACGCCCGCAGAAACTACGAGCACACGGCGATTTCCTGGTAACGCTGATAACGGAGAACGGACTTTCCTGTCCGTTTCTTCCTGAAGTTTTCTAGGAACCCTTCCGCACGGCGATGCACTCGATCTCGTAGTGCAACGACGGCGGCAGGCAGTTAATGATCGTCGTGCGCGCCGGCCGCGGGGGTTGAAAGTACTCCGCATAAAGTTTTTGATACAACGGTCCATTCGCAGGATCGCGGAGATAGTTCCGGGTCTGTACGACGTGGGCAAGGTCGCTCCCGGAATCCTCGAGAATCTTGATCAGATTCTCCATGGAGCGGCGAAACTCTTCCTCGAAGGTTCCGGAGATAATCTTGCCGGTCTTGTCAACGGACGCCTGGCCCGAAACGAAGATGAGATCGCCATAGCGAACGGACGGGCTGAAGGGAAGATGAGAAGTCGGGGTTTCAGATGTCGACGGGTATTCGATCGGTGTCATGGGTTTAAGTAGGGATGAGCGAGGTGAATGCAGAAAGAATCTTTGCGCGCCGCCGTGGAGTGAGTCGTTGGATCGGAACGGCGAGACTCATGGCCGCGTCCGGGAATCCCATCGACGCAAGGCTCACCGCGAGGCAACTAACCCCTTGAACGGATTCCTCGATCTCCTCGGCAAAGCCACAAACGCGAACGTGTAAGACTCGGCGGCGCAGTTCTGCCGCGCTCTTCACCGTGCGGGCGGTCAACGGGACGAAGCGGGTCGTGGTCAGTAGGTGCTCCAGCGTCTCGTTTTCGACCTGCGACGCGATCGCCCTGCCAAGCGCCGTGGAAAACCATGGATCGCTCTGTCCGGGCGTCACAATGAACCGCAGCGCCTGCGTGGTTTCGATGTAATCCAAATAAAGAATCTGCCCGCCGGACAACGTTCCCAGATTAACCGTCTCGTTGAACTGCTCATGCAGTCGCCGCATGAGGGGACGAGCCGCGGCTTTGAGTTCGGACATCGGATCGACCGCTGCAAGCAACGCCGTGCGTGGTCCGACCTGGTAATCACGCGATTCGGACGGCCTTGTGACGTAGCCCAAATCCTGCAGGGAACGGAGGAGACGGTACGCGGTGGGTTTCGGGAGTTGGACCGCCGCCGTCACCTCTTGCAAAGTGGACGGCTTGCCGCTGCCGGCCAGAAACTCCAGCACCGCAAAGGCCTTCTCCACAGAGGAAGTGTTTTCAACGGTTTTCACAGAAAATCTTGAGTTCCAATAGAAGAAATCTGTATTTTGTACAGTGAAATGATGAATGCGACCCGAATTGACTGCCACACGCACATCGGCGCGGACGCCGCATTCTATGCGAATGGACATTTTCCCTACGGGCAGGGGTTTCGCAATCTTGTGGAAGAGGCCCTCGCCCATGGGATCAACCGTCTCGTCACATTCCCCTTCGTGACATACTACGGCCTCGAGGGAAACATAGTGCCGCCGCCCAGGCTCGACGGCTTTGATTTCTCCGTTCCCTACGCCTTTGAGAATCTCCGCATGATGGAGGAGATTTTCGTCCTGAACGAAGACATCGCTTCCACCTCGATTCCGTTTGTGATTCTGGATCCGTATCGGCGGGCGAAGGAGCAGGTGGAATCGCTTCGGAAATTGAAGGAACGCTTCCCGATTTTTGGGTTAAAAATCCAACCTACCATCATCCGGGCCCCGATCCGTTCGCTCCTCGGGGATGGGCGTTGCATCACCGATCTTGCCGCGGAGTGGGATATCCCGGTCTTGATTCACTCGAGCATCCTCGCTTCCGATGTGTGGTCGCAAGCTCAGGATATTCTGGATGTCGCGGAGGCCACGCCTGGCGTTCGTTTTTGTCTGGCGCACTCGTGTCGCTTCGATCTCCCGAGTCTGGAACGTTTGAGTTCGCTGCCAAATACCTGGATGGATTGTTCCGCCCACGCGATCCATTGTGACGCAGCGGTAGAGGGGTTGGGCGTGGTGGCGGTTCCTGAGCGGCGGCTGCCGGCGGAGTATTCCGATCCGGCACAGGTCATGAAAGTACTAGCCGATCTGTTGCCCGAAAAGACGATGTGGGGGAGTGACGCACCGTTTTACAGCTATGCGGCAACGCACGATAAGGTGACCTTGCGGCTGCTCAGTACCTACGCGCGAGAGGTTGCGGCGCTGGAACTGCTGTCTGAAGCTCAGAAACAGGCCGTGCTGCGGGATAACACGCTGCGCTTCCTCGGGAGAGAAGATGTCTGATTTTTCGCTCGTTGGAAGCGCCGCGCTCGTGACCGGATCCTCCCGGGGAATTGGGGAGGGGATGGCACTGGGACTCGCGCGGGCCGGCGCCGAGTTGGTTCTGCACGGTTTGGACGAAACCCCTTCTGATTCCTCCCTGCACCACTGGCCGTATCTGCGTCATGACCTGTTGAAAGAGGACGGATCCCAACGTCTGATCGAAGCGGCGTTTGAGCACTCGCCTGGAATGGACCTCCTCGTATGCAATGTCGGATCATTCTTCGACGCTCCATTCTTGCAGATGTCCGAAGCGATTTGGGACAAAACGATGCGCCTGAATGTGGAGGCGACCTACTTCCTTGTTCAGGGCTTCGCGAAACGCCTAATCGCCGAGGGTAGGGGAGGAGCGGTGGTTATCATTTCTTCCACCAACGGCTTCCAGGCGGAGTACAATTCCACGGCGTATGACACCTCGAAAGGCGCTTTGGTGATGATGACGCGCAGCATCGCGCTTTCCCTGGCGGACCACGGCATACGCGTGAATGGGATCGCGCCAGGCTTCATTCGGACGCCGATGACGGAGCGCTCGCTCGCAAACGTTCCCAATTTACAGAGTAAGTTAGAAAACAAAATTGCGATGACGCGGATCGGCACGCCTGCGGACTGCGCCGGAGCGGCCGTCTTCCTGTGCTCGGAAGCCTCCGCCTACATCACGGGTCAGATATTAGTCGTCGACGGCGGTCTCACTCTGGGCCAACTCCCTCGAACCTAAGTCCCTTCGCGGCCCTCTGGTATTCGCGTGAGCCGCCCTTACTTCTCCACGGGCACGACGATCCCGCGCATGATCACGTTCTGGCAAGTGAGGAACACAACGAACGTCGGAATGGCAGCGATGAGAAGCGAGGCAAACACGATGCCCTGTGCGCTGTTGGACTGCAGTTGGTAGAGCCATACCATGAGAGTCCACATTCTCGGGTCCTGGCAGAGCAACAGCGCGAACATGAATGCCGCATAAGCGCTCGTAAATGCCCCGAGCGCGATCACGGCAAGAATGGGCTTGGAGAGCGCGAGCGTGATTTGGAAAAAGATCGTCGCCTCGCTTGCCCCGTCAATCTCCGCACTCTCATACAATTCTTTCGGAAGCGAGTCGAAGAAACCCTTCAGGAGGAAAATGTGGTACCCGTTCGCAATCCCCGGCAGGACCAGCGCCCAGAACGTATTCAGCATCCCCAGGTCGCGCAGCAGCAGGAAGGTGGGGATCTGTGTGACCATTGCGGGAAAGGCCATGGTGAGCATCAGGAGGAGGAGAATTTGGAAGCTGGATTTCGGTCGAAACCGGCTGAGCGCGTACGCGGCGATGGGGTCGACCGTCAATGCCGCCAGCACGGCCAGAGCGCAAAAGATCACCGTATTCACCAGACCCCGGCCATTGACGACGATGTAGTTCCAAACACTGATATAGTTCCGGACGGTGAACTCCCAGCGTAGCCAGTTACGCATTTCCAGAAAGTCCCGGTACTGCGCGGCCTGAACAGGCATGGCAACCGTTTCCCAGGACGCGAGACGCGCGCCGGTTGCCGCCTCGACTGCGTCCACGCTGGCATAACGCGCCCGCAGGAATTCCCGAAACTGGAAGTCCGGTCCGGTGAGGCTGAGGCTTTGCGAAGGCGCCCGCAGCGTTTCTCCGGTCTCGCTTCGCCATCCCTCGATAAAGCTCCGCCAATCCGTGGCAGGCATCCCGGCAGCCGGAAGAGCGGAGGGCAGGAGGATGGCGTCGAAATTCGACCAACTCGTCCCGTATTGTGCGTTCAACGCGGCGATGTTGTCGTCGTATCGCTGGCGAAGAAACTGGGTGAAATCCGACTGCGCGGACGGATCAATTCGCAGCCAGACCGGGTTGACGATCTGGCGCAGGAACGTCTCAAAATCAGCCGCCAGCGCCGGATCGCCTTCACCGATGCGAGATCCGACCGGAACCTCGGCCCACTTTCCATACGAAGTACCGAGCGCGGCGTTCATTTCAGACACATCGCGGCCGTACGTCGCCTGCAGCATCGAACGAAACAGGTTTGTCAGGCTGATGGTTGACCGCCATTTCGTGGGTTGTGCGGTCTGGAACTCCTGCATCCGCTTAAGGAACGGGGTTTCTGGTGCCGTCGTGAAACGTGAAAGGAAAGTGGACTGCCTTTTGTTCATTTCCCTCGCTTGGGCAAACGACGAGCCCAGTCGCAGATTGAGGGCCGCGAGACTGCCGTACTCGCGCATGAATTCCTTTTGCATGAGACGGAAATTGAAAGGTTCACAACTGCGGGTCACCGGACAGTTCATGTACCCGAGTGCCCATGCCTCCACGGGCAGGGGATCCGATTGCAAAAAGGCGTCCCATTCGCCCAGAAGAGCATCCTCCTTCGGAGGCTTCAGGTGACGGAACGAACTCGCGTATGCCCCGTAGGAGTTTTGAAAAACATCCGTTGATTCGTTGAACATGCCCTCCACATGCTTGCGGTAGAGGGCAGTGTCATCAACGAGGTAGGAAGGAATCACCCGGGCCTCCGGGGTGTCGATCGCGGATTTCGTGCTTCCGCTCATCATGAGCAGAAACGGGTAAATCATCGTCAGCGAACCAATGGTTAGGAGAAAATAGATCGTCCCAATAATGAATCGCGTGCGGGGAGCGCGGCGGCCGATGTTCGAGATGATTGCCATTAGCGACCCCCGGTTGCTTTAAACTCCACGCGTGCGAGCATTCGCAGCTGATAGACGGTGAACCCGATCAGCAGGAATCCCAGCATCCACGCCATTGCGGTCGCGGGTCCGAATTCCAGGAAAACAAAGGCTTTGAAGAAGATATTCAGGGGAGCGACCTCGGTGTCGGCCTGCCCCGCAGTCATGGCCAGAATCACATCCGAGGAGTGCATCCAGGAACCGATGAACGCGCCGACGAAGTTGATAATGATCAGCGGGCGCAATGTTGGAATGACCACGCTGAGGATCTTGTCGAGGAACGTTGCTCCGTCGATTTCTGCCGCCTCGTAAAAGTCATCCGGAATCCCCTTAAGGGCGGCCAGGTAGATCAGGCAGCCCGGCCCCATTCCGGCCCAGACCCCAGGAATAATGCACGCGATCATAGAGTACCTTGGGTCACGCAGCCATTGCGTGGGCTCGGGAAGCGTCTTCCAGAGGCCGGAGAAAAACCCCGATAGAGAGACGTGACCCGGGAAGAGGATCGGCCATGCGATGCTGACCAATGTGATGCAGAAAACGGTTCCGATCAGCAGCGAACCCACCGCACCCGCCCATTGGTCGTGAAAAACGAATCGTCGCGCGAGTACCACGCAGAACCACAGAACCAACCCACCCACCAGCAGGAATCCAATCGCGGGAACCCCTGCCACCAGCGCGTTCAGGGTTCCCTGTGCGGATGGATCGTAGAACTGCTTCCACAACAGCAGCGTCACCAATCCGGCCAGTACCGCCGGGAGATAAAAGATGAGCCGATACGCGATCTTCCCGCGCGGGACCTCCTGCAAGAGGATCGCCAGGATAATGGACGGGACGAAGCCGAAAACAAGCGCAAGGAAGGAGAAGCGCATCGAGTTCCAGATCGAAAGCCACCAAAGGTCGTCGAAGAGCATGTCGCCGAAGTTTTTCAGCCCCACCCAAGTGGAGTTCCCAATGATCCGATAGTCCTGGAAGCCCATGACCGACCCCGATGCGAGCGGGTAGTATTTCCAAAGCAGGATCGAGGCCACGGCGGGGAGCAGGAGAAGGCCCACGATGATCGCGCGGTGTCGGGTCGTCACTTTGGTCTCCGACGCAGCCGCGACCTCTCCGAAAGTCTTGAACACGCGATAAAAGACAAAGCCGAATCCAAGCGCCACGAGAACCAGAAACCCTGCGGCGACCCGGTCTCGGAGCGTTCGTTCTTCGGGACTGATCTTTCCGATCATCAGATCGTTCGCCTTATTCTCCGCCCTCGCCAGGATGGCCTCAATCTGAAGGAGTCGCTCGGCGGGATCCGACGAAAACCCGTTCCGCATGGCCACTTGCATGGCTTCATCAATGGGGCGTTGCAGCATGCGGTACGCGAGATTACTGTTTTTGCCGTAGGGTTCCGGTCGACCCGACGCCTTGGCTTCTGCGAAGACCTCGTTCCAACCCTTCGGGCTCAGGCGGACAATCTCCGGATAGCCAAAGCGTTCCAGATGTGCCGGACTGACAAAGCGCCCCACCCCACCTTCCACGAGGATCCGCGTCTGCAGGTTCAGCGCCGCCTCGCTGTCCAGGTAGGCGATGTATTCCCAGGCCGCGTCGCGGACTGCCGGTTCGCGAATTTGGGAAAAAATGCCCAGCATCCGACTGTTGATCTCCGCCGCGCGAATCCCGCCAGGTCCTTTCGGCACGGGAGCGAGTCCCACGGCATCGGGGTCGAGCTTTGAGAGAAAGTTCTCATCCATGTAAACAAAATTCATGCCGATTTCCCCGCGCTCCCACTTCGTGTTGGTGATCTGGTTGTCCGCGACGGCATAACCCCGCGCGAGATTGCCGTCCGGCGCGGTCCAGGGCTCCATGAGAAGTTCCGTGAGAAAAGCGATGCCCTGCGCCGCCTCCCGCGACCCAAAGGCGCAGCGCCACTCGTTGGTCTCCAGATTCAGCTCCATCACCTCGCCGCCAGCACTCCAAATAAAAGTCAAACACTCCCACCCCAAAACGGAACTCATTCCAAGGCCCACATGCCCGCGACGCGGATCGGTCAGTTTCACCGCAGCAGCTTTCAGATCCGCCCACGTCCAGTCTGCCGTCGGGTAGGGGATGCCCGCCGAGTCGAAGAGTTCCTTGCGATAAGCCAGCACGCGCCCAACAAAACCGCCCGTCGGCATCGCCCACACATGCTCCTGTCCGTTCGGACCCTTGCGAAAGATCACCGGCCACACCTTCGGATGGACTCGCTGCTCAATCATCTCCCGGGTCATCCCGCGGAAATACTGGTCGTCCTCAATATCGAGCGGATAAAGAAACCCGTTCCGAATATAGGTGTCGGATTTGCGGAAATTCACATAAAGCAAGTCCGGCGCGTTGCCTCCCGCGATAGCCATCAGGTCGCTCTCCACCCCCTCCACGTTCAGCCCGGCAAACGCCTCGAGACGCACCGCCACTTTGCTCCAATCGTGCCGACCATACCGTTCCGGGTCGGCCTCATACTTCTTGCGGTATTTCGCCTCGAAGATCTTGGGAAAATCCTGCTGGAACTGACGGATCACCGCCAGTTCTGCACGTGTGTTGACGGCGGTATCCGCCGCATTGGGAAGCGATGGAGCCACCACCGTGATCAGCGTGGTATCATCCACCCGCCGCACCGTCCCTCCTGCCGAGGCGTCGTGGCCGGTGAGACAAAAGAGCAGAGCCGTGACGCTTGCCCGCATGATCGGTCCCCACACTCCACTGGTGCTCGTGGTTCGGGAATTCATGGACGCAAAAATCGGAAACACTCCGCCGAATCTATTCGGGAAATGCGAAAACGTTAAATCGAATTGATTCGGTTTTCGAAAAAATCGCAATGCGCATTTTATGAGCCCTTTTTGGACCCATTTCCTTCATGCCCTTCATGCTCTTCATGGTGAAATCGCTGTTCCCTAAACTTGAAGTGGCGGATTTGAGTTAAATGGGCCTTCTGAGTCGACGGTACGGCAGGGATCCGAGGTCGCTCGAGCAGGGCCCCGGCGTCTTGACCGTGAACGTCGATGCGGTAATTGGGTCGTAGGCGCGGCGGTGAGCGACTGCCGCTTTTACCGTGATGATCTCGAGGCTTTCGGGGTCGATTCCCTGACTGCGCCATTGGCCGAGGTCCATGGGAGCCGTTCGTTTGGAGGTCAGGAGAATCGTCAGATGCCCGTGGGTCACCACGGCACATGCCTGCATGTCGATGAAACATCCGCCCATGGACGCCATGTGGCTTTGGCGGTCCTCGAGTTCAAACTTCCCATCGGTTAGACGCACGAGAGTGACATCGAGTTCGACCGGACCGGGGTCCAGCCGTGAGCCTCTGCCTCCAAGGGAAAGCCGCACCGTTTCGCCTGGGGTCGTGTCTTGCAGGGCGGACACCGCTGCGGGGTCGTGAAGGATCACGCCGGCGCGGCCGATGGGTCTTTGTAGAAGTGCCCGGAGCAGAAACGTCGCGTCGCCCGGGGCGCCGCCGCCGATGTTGTCCGCGGGTTCGACGAGCAATGCGGGGAATTTTTTCTCCGCCTCAATCCGATCCAGCGCGGCATCGACGGTCCATTCGGAGGGCTGGAGCTGACGGGCGAGGGCCTGCGCCTGGCCAAAAAGGCTCTCCAAAGCGCGAAAACAGGTGATTTCGGGCTGGCTGCTCACCACCCAAAAGCTCAGGCCGGTGAAGCGTGTATCGGCGTGGGCAAAACCGGCTGCGATACCGACCTCCATGTACCCGCCCGATTCCTCCAGTCCGCGGGCGGTCGCTTCGAGCGGACCCATCACGGGTCCGTCCGTGCCGGTGTCCGGCGGCGCGAGGACGATTCCCGAATGCAGGAAATGCGTGCGCGGCGTGTCACCCGCGGCAAGACAGCGCCAGAGCAACTGCGCCCCGCGCACCGCCGTTTGCCGGGCGTCAATATGGGGATTCTCGCGGTAGGGAATGAGGGCGGAGGCATGACGCACCATGGCCTCGCTCACGTTCGCGTGGAGGTCCAAAACCGCAAACACGGGCAAATCTGCCGCTCCCGGGGTTGAGCCGATTTTTTCCAAAAGCTCCCCCTCCACATCGTCGCATCCGTTCGTGGCCATCGCGCCGTGCAAAATCAGAAAAATGGCATCGATTCCTCCGTCCAGCGCGGCCCGGAGCCTCGGGAGCAACTCGGACCAAAACGCGGTGAACACGTCGTCGTCGACCGGACCCGACGGGCTCGCGAAGTATTGGACGCCGGGAATCACCTCCCAGCGGAAGTCGTGGGCCGTTTCGAGGAAACCGTCCATTGGGGATCCGTCGCCGAGAGCGTCAAGGATCTCCGCATCGCGTCGGATTTTGAAATCCGCAAGGCACGTCGGCGTTTCAACAAATGTATTCGTTTCGTGGAAAAGGCCTGCCACGAAGACCCGCGGGTTTTTCACGAATGCCACTCCGTGGCGTGGCGCGCGAATGCCGTTTCCGCACGCTGGAGCGCGTCAGAAATGTCCGAATCCGAGTGGGAGAGGGAAAGAAACCACAGCCCGCGTTCGATCGCGCGAACGCCCTCCTCCAGCAGACAGCGGCGGAGGTGCGCCCAGCGCGGGGCGTCTTGTCGACTCACGTAATCACGATGGTCGCGCACCGGGCCCTCGGCGGCTCCGGACTTCAACATGACGGTGTGGAAAACGAGGCCGGGACCCTGGGGTCGCAACGGAATACCGTGACGGTCCGCAATTTCGCGCAGCCCGGACATGAGTCGCTCGCCGAGAGCGGTGATCGTCGCCGGATGCGTCGCGCCGAGTGCGAGGACCTGGTCGAGACACCACCGGCTGGCGGCGAGGCAGAGCGGATTGGAATTCAATGTGCCCGCATGGATCACCTCCCCGCTGATGATTTTATCGAAAGACCCTTTTTTCCCCACCATGGCGGCAAACGGAACGCCGCCGCCGATGGCCTTCCCGAGGATCGTGAGATCGGGTTCGAACCCGAGCGCTTCCTGCGCGCATCCCGCTCCGAATCGAAAGCCCGTGATCGTTTCGTCCGCGACCATCAGCATGCCGTCGCGGTCGCACAGTTCCCGAATGGTCTCGATCATACCCGGCACCGGTGGAATGCAGCAGGTGTTGCAAAGAACAGGCTCGAAGGCGATCGCCGCGATCTGACCCCGGAACTCCTCCACGCGGGCGCGAAGGTGGTCGGGGTCGTTCCAGCGGACGACCACAAATTGATCGAGCACCTCGGGAATGACTCCCTTGCTGGGATGCGTGGAGGCGGGTTGGGCGTCGGAACCCCAGTTCGCCGGAGAGCCACCGAACCCGACGAGACCCTCGTCACCCCAGCCGTGATAATGGCCCTCGAACTTAAGAATGAGCGGTCGTCCGGTGTGCCCCCGCGCCAGACGAAACGCGCCGTTGGCGACTTCTGTCGCGGAGTTGTTGAACCGGACAAATTCTGCCGCGGGGATCATTTGTACCAGCCGTTCGGCAACATCGATTTCCAGTTGCGACTGTGCCGCCCAATGCGTGCCCAGTAACGCCTGCTGGTACATGGCCTCCGCGAGACCGACCGGAGCATGTCCGTAAAGCAGAGCCCCCTGGCCGGTTTGAAAATCAATGTATTCGTTCCCGTCCTCATCCCAGAGACGCGATCCAGCTCCCTTGGCAAAAAACAGGGGAACAGGAACCTCCATCTTGCGGATGCCACTGTTAACCCCACCGGCAATCACCTGACCAGATCGGGCGTAAAGTTCTGCGGATTTTTGGAATGTGTAAGCCATATGCGACGATTTTCAGTGTTTCGTATGGTGAAATAACAATTCCATCAATAGAAATGTTCTCGACCCGTCCGGAAAGGCGGTTTTAGATTCCTCGGGAATGAATGCGAACCCGGATGCGATTGGAACTCCCGCGTTGCTGGTCGATGCAACTCGCCTCGAGGGAAACCTCGCCCGTATGCAGGCGGGGTGCGACGCGGCTGGAACAGAACTGTGGCCGCATGTCAAAACGCACAAGATGATCCCTGTGCTGCGGCGTCAACTCGAACTCGGTGCGGGTGGAGCGACGTGTGCGAAGATCGGGGAAGCCGAGGCGCTCCTTCCTGCGGGCGTGCGTCGGGTTTTCCTTGCCCATTCCCTTGGGGACCTGCGCAACGCCGACCGGCTCCGGTCGCTCGCTTCGTCTCTGGATCAGTTGATTCTCGCGGTGACGAGCCCGGCACATTTTCCCATTGTTGAAGCATTGCTGGTCCGCGCTGGGCTACGCGTACCGGTTTTGATGGCTGTCGATACCGGGCTCGGCCGCGAGGGAGTTCGCGAACCCGAAGCCGCCGCAGCGCTGGCCGAGCGCATTAGGGGGTCGGATCGGATGGAGCTCATCGGGATCTACACCCACGAGGGGCACGCTTATGGCAGTGCGCCGGGGGAGGTCGCCGAAAACGTCTCGGTGGTGCATGCGCGACTCCAGGAGTTCCGGGATGCCATCGGCGGGGAGCTTCCCATGTGGCCCGGGTGCAGCGTCACGGCCGCTCTCATGGCCGCGCAGCCGGGTGTGCATGCCGTCCGACCGGGTACCTACGTCTTCGGCGATCTCTTTTTGATCGAAAAGACGGGCGTCATGTCCCCGGGCGATGCGGCATTGACCGTGCTGGCGACTGTTGTCGACCGGCCCGCGCCGGATCTCGCGCTCATTGACGCGGGATCCAAGGTGTTCAGCGGAGACAAGACCGCCGAGAAATGGTCGGGTCGGTGCATGGAGTTTCCCTCCCTTCTCGTGACGCGGGTGAGCGAAGAGCATGGATTTGTGACCGGCGATGGCGTGGATCAGCTCCGGATCGGGGACCGACTTCGCTTCGTGCCCGCGCATGTTTGCCCGGTGGTGAATCTCGCCGAGCGGGTGCACGTGATTGAGGACGGTCGTTGGACGGACACGTGGACGGTGGATGCTCGGGGTCGGTCGGATTGACCGATTTCGTCGCGTCTCAAGCGAAGAGCGCGAAGAGCGCGAAGACTTTCAGTGAGCGGAGGATTCGGCCGGGACTGCCTGCGGAGCGGCTGACTGCAGGCGGGATATCGTGCGATTCGCCTCGTCGAGGAGGGTTTCAAGACGTTCGACGGTCTGTCGACGGGACGCGAGAGACGAGTCCGCCACGCGCAACGCGTGTGCTTGTTGGGCGAACCGCTTATCGAATTCTTCCCATTTTGCCGCCTGCAGGCGGTGTTGTTCCGCAAGAGTTCGGAGTTCCTGGAGTTCTTCGTCGCGCGCTGCGGCGTCGCGACGAAGTTTGGCGATTTCTCCTTCGAGATTTTCGACGTTGCGTCGACCTGAATGGACTGCAGCTTCTGCGACGCGAAGAGAGTGAGCCTGCCGGGAGAAAAGCATTTCCGCCTCCTTGTGCGCTGCGGCACGTTGCTGCTCGGACTCGAGGGCGGAGCGGAGATCGATGACTTCTGTATTGAGGGCGGCCACCTCGGCCTGAAGTTGGTTACATCTTTGCTCGACGCGTTCGGTATGTTCCAGTCGTGAGGAGAGCTGGTGTTCCCGCTCGCGAAGGGTGTTTTGCTCCTTGGCGGTTGCGGCCTCGGTGGCGGCCCGTTTTTTGGCTTCCTTCCATTCCCTTTCCAGCTGGTTCTTTAGGTCCTTTGACTCCGCTTCTCGCGCGTGGAGTGCGGTCTGCAGTGCGGTGAGTTCAGAGTCGCGGGCGGACTCCTGGGCACGCAGGGTGAGAAGCTCCCTCCGGTTCTTTTCGGCTTCATCGAGAACGGCGCCGATTTCGCGTTCGCGGGATTGTGCGTTTTCAACGATTTCCTCCCATTCCTCAAGTTGTCGGATGGCTCTCTCATGGCGAATCGCCTGCTCTTCGAGTTCCGTGATGAGCCGCGCGAGCTTCGCTTCCGCACGCTCCTTGGCTTTGCGAAGCGTTTCCTGTTCCAGTTCGGCTGCGGCCGCTGTGGATTTTGCCGCCACCAGGCGGCCGCGGAGTTCGTCCAGACTGGCTTGGAGTTGGAATTCGCGATCGTGCCACGCCGCGAGCTGACTTTTCAGTCGCGCGATCTCGCTTTCTCGATCCGCTTGGGCACTGAATTGCTTGCGCAGTTGTTCGAGCTCCAAATGGAGGGCATCCTCGCGGCGGAGGCTCTGGGTGATTTGCTCGCGGTAACTGCGGATTTGTGCGGATTGTGCGTCGACGGTGGGCTCCTCCGGGCCGGGAACTGTAGGAACGAGGGGCGCGGAATGCGCGGGCTCCGGTGCAAGGGAAATCGAACCTGCTTTGCGGTGCGTGGAGGGCTCGGAGGCGCTTCGGGATGGATTTGCCTGTTCGCGCATCCGGAGTCGGTGAACGAGCATCCGCTGACGGTGCAGTTCCTCTCGGAGAAACTCCCTTTCTGGCGTGCCGATCGGAGAACTCTGGAGATCGTGCTGAAGCTGCGCCTCAAGGTCGATCGCTGCCGCGAGTTCTCCTCGACCCGAGGAGTGGGACCGGGAGGGAATCGGAGCGTTGCGCGTGCTGGCGGATGCTCGTGGATGCTTTCTGCCGCCCGGGTTTGGAGGATGGGGGGCGGCCGATTCCATTCAGCGATTCCGTCCTTTCAAGCAGCTGAGGTGAGAGAAAAGCCTGTCCGAGAAGGATAGGGTCCCCGGACGGGTTCTGATGGCAAACGTCCGGCAAAAATCGGAGTTTTCCAAGAAGCCGATGTCTGGAAAGTTGGGTCTCCCACTGGGGAAAACAAGACTACGGCGGGTGAGGATTCTCAAGCCGAAAAAGGGGGGTGACGGGGAATTCTGGGTCTCTTCTCGGTCTCGCGTGCCGGTTCCTTGTTCTCTGCGTTCCCCCATCGGGCCGGCGGGATTCGAACCCACGACCTCTACCACCCCAAAGTAGCGTGGGACAGAGTAATGTAACAGTGCAGATGTCACACATTCAGAGTTCTTGGTGACCGGAATCTCGTACAAGCTCGGAATCGCGTCGATGGCAGCACTCGAATTCCTTCGATTCGGGCATTTTTGAGAAAGACGGCCACGGGCGGAAGGAAACTGACATTGCATGGTCGAGCGTGCAAAGATAATCGCTTCGAGAGACAGACGGGAGAAGCTCAGACGCGTCGGTTTCCGAGATAAAAATATGGCTAAACTACCTGGAAAACCCGAAGACTCATCCAAGAAAGTTGCAGCCCGAGGGGCGCGAGCCAAGACGAAGAATCGGAAGATCGATTACGTCAATATTGAGATGGTCGGAGTGATAAAGTTTGTTCAGTGCTTTGATCGCGAGGAGGTTGAACTTGAACAGGGGGGCGACCAACATGGGAAGAGCAAGAAGAAGCCCACCGGCGGGGGATGGCCGAGTGGAAGGCGAAGCACGGGGACAAAGCCCCGAAGGTGCACTAAGGGCACTAGTTAATCAGGAAAAAGAAAAAGGGGTCGCGTACAAACAAATAAGGTTAATGCGGGCGATCCTCCACTAAGGCTTTTCTCCGAAGGGCTCGAGGGCTTGTTCAACAGCGGAACTCCGACGGTTTGGCGTCATGATTCCCTGATTGTTAGTAGTTTGTACCCGGCCCCTTTCCGAACCTCGGTAACACGTTTTCCCAGGGCATCCGCCCAGCTTATCGTGTTACCCATGTCCTCGGCTTTTGTGTAACCTATGTCCTCGGTTCGAACCCCGCACCGTGAGCCGCCGTCACAGCGACGACGCGCCGCGCTGACGCCGGAGCCGGGGGAGGTTCGTAAACACAACCGCAGGTCTGATGTTTTCTGGCGGCGAGCCGATGACTTCGCACGGACGAACAGCGTTCCCGATGCCGCCCCAAAGCGCGTCGCGCGTGGGTTTGGGGTGTCGCTATCACGGATGACGTTGCATGACCTTGGAGCTAACCCGCCGCACGCTCGAAGAGCGAGGCGAGGATGGGGCACCCTTTACCCCGGCGTTAGCCGCACTCACGGCGCCGCCGCCCCACCGCAGCCTCGCGCTCTAGCCCGCCCTGGAGCGAAGCGGAAGGGTCTGCGGCTGCGGCTGATCCCGCCGCTTTGGGCGGGAGCAGAGGGAGCAGCCGACGGGCGGCTACGGCACAGCCAAGGGAGCGGCTGGACCGGCGCGGCATGTGCCGGGGTCTGCGAGGAACGAGTGCCCCCGAGCAGATGACGTGACGGGCCACACTAGCGACCGCCGTTGCACAACCAAGGCGCGAGCGACGGCGCGATGCCTGCGGGGGCGTTTCCATTTTACGGCGAAGCCGCACTCCGCCCCCATCAGCAGGCAGCGTGACGGAGCGGTTCATCGGGAGTTGACGAGGGTTGGCGGACGTTGCCACGCGCGACAGCGGCTCGGCGTGGCTGCACGTTAGAACCATGCATCTTCTTTGTCAGCGTCGATGACATCTCCAACCTCCACGAAATGGATGTCATCTTTAAGCAAATTGGGCAGCGTCTCGTTACACAGTGGGCAACGCGGAAGAGCAGCAAATCGGAAGTGACCTCCTTTGGTGAATGGTTTCAAAGCAGCCTCCACACGTTTTTTTTCTTCGGAGTTCAATGACCAAGGGTGCTTGTCACCAACAACCGCTATGTATTTCGGATTGTAAGGATCAAACTCAAGGATTGCCGGGTAGCTGTCACAGTAAAGGAACCCGCGTGTGCTGAATCCGGCATGATACGGGTATTCTTGAGGAATGATGGTTACCTTTCCGCAGGATGGACACTTGATTTCCATATTTAGCGTGCGGGCCTTCCCGGCGGAAGCCGGAAGGTGCTTGGGTCAATGGGGACGGGGTTATTGAGTTGAAATTGCAACGCCCCTCCGCTGGTTGTCGGCCCATTTGCGGGAATCCGTAAGTTTGAAGATGGAACCTGAAACTCAACGAAGTTCGCGCCTCTTCCAGGTTGAATCTCAAGTAGCTTTTCAATTTGTAGATGTCCTGCTCGCGACGGAATTTCTCCGGGAAGAGTCACCCAAGTATCAGCACGCAAGGCTCCACTGCTTGTAATTCCCTCACGGCCAGCCGCACCGGTATAGGTTCGAACCGTAACCAAGTTGTCTGCTCCCCTTGCGGCGAATTCCACATCAACGAATTGTGTGGAAACGCAAGGTTTAGGGCCTCGCGCGGCGATGGCCCCTACCGCCGTAATCTGACTAAGCCCACCGAAGAACCGTGTGGCTGCATCCATCGGACCAAGCTTTTCTCCGGTTGCCATGTCAACCCGCATAACTCCCTCGAGCACCATGTTCGCGCCGCTGAACTCGCCCATTGCGAACAAGATACCGACCGTGGCGACCGCACCCACGCTCCCGTCGGTTTGGCGGGTCGTAAACTGTAGCGTCCTCTCTTGCCCTCGCTTAACCGCCTCCACGTAGCTCTGCGGGGTAAGCCTCTCCGCAACTTGATAGTTGGCTTCCGCCATCGTCCCCAGAACGGTTCTCGCAAAAAAGTCCGTTCCCGCGCTCCCCGTGTTCAGATTCCAAGCAACGTCCGAGAGGAAGTCCCCAACAGCCCGATTCATCCCCCCGGCCCCTTCCGAATACCAATCCAATCCCAGAGGATCTACCACCCAAATAGGATTATTCCCCACAAACCCATACAAATTCATCCCACCTTCTTCCCCGATGGGATCGCGACTTTGCCACCGGCCCAGCGTCGGATCGTAGAACCGATAGCCGTAGTAACTAAGCTGCGTCTCTGGATCCGACATCTTCGTGCTCCAGCGAATCGGATTGATCGCCCCGAACGCGCCGCTCACTCGGACTGGCTCACCAAACGGGCCGTACTCGTAAGTCGCGGCATTGCTTCCGTCGGCCATGTCGGTGAGCGCAGCCACGTTTCCGCTGCCGTCGTAGGCAACCGAGAACGTCTTCTCTTCCGGGGCCTGGCGGATGTAAAGCAGCCCGCCGATTCCTGCCGCCGCCGTTCCCCCGCTTAAGTCGGCTCCCCACGCGTAACTTCGCAGGAGCCGCGTCGCGCTGACCATCTCCGCCGCCAGATTCCACCCGTCGTAGATGTAGGTCAGCCGCGTGCGCTCCCGATAGCCCGCGGAAACCCATTCCTCCACCCGCTTGCTGACCCGGCGGCTTCGGTAATCATAGCCAAACTTCACCCTCAGCCGCGGAGCCCCGGCCGCCACCGACTCCGCGCTGGATTCCATCTGCACGAGCCGGTTCTCCGCGTCCCACGCGTAGCTCCAACGCCCGTCGCTCGTCACATTGCCATCGAGATCGTAGGTGAAGCCCTCCGGGGTCCTCGGCACAAACACATGCCCGCTCACCGAATCGGTCGTCCCCTCCCGGCTCGCCTCCACCTGCGTGCTCTGCCAGGCAGCCGTGCCGCTGTTATCCGCAGCCACCTCCTTATGGAAATACTGCCCCTGCCGGGCCGCCGCCGCGCCATTGACGCTCACGCTCGCATCCGAGAGCGCCCGGCCCACCACGCTCACGTATCCGGGGACCGTGCGGCTGGTCAGCGCATTGGCGCTGTTCACGTTGCGGGTGACGTCGGAAAGCGGCGAGAGCGGGGCGTGCAACGCCAGCGCGAACAGTAGCGTCGTCGCAAATTGAAGTCGCGTACCCCTGCGCGGACGATCGCCCGGAGTTCGCAGGCGAGGCGGTTCAGCGTCAGAAATGGATCCCCGTCCCATCGGTTCCGCACCGTGTCAGATTTTCGGGATGAAGGGAATCTCGATCGTGCACCGCACCGGGCTGCGCAGCGATCCTTTGGATGCCCCGCTGTCCCCGGTTGCCACGTCTGTTAACCAACCCGGCTCAAAAGCAGAGAGGGGAGAGAGGTTTTCGTGAAGCTGAGGGTGAAGACGCCGATTCGGAGCCGAAACTGGCTGCAGCGAGCGCAGGGAGAGAGGTCATGGAGAACGGCGCAGGTTCCGCATAAAGCGTTGTGGCGTCGAATGTTGCGCGTACCACCCGAGCGCGTCTGCGCCGTTAACCCGTCCAGACGACTTTTCTCGTTAAAGAGGAAGCGCTCCCCTTGCACGCCACTCAACGAAATTCAAACAGAGAGTCTGGCTTTTGCAAGTGACTGATTCTGTTGAAGAAGCGCAAGTTCGAGAAAAGCAAAGTACCATGTTTTCGGAATACGAAAAACGGACTCTCGGTTAACAGTTCGCTAAGTTTTGGATGCAACCATTGGACAGGGGCGTCCCATCGACTTGCCTGAACTGATAGGATGCGCTATCTCTATCCCATGTCCTCGATCACCATTCCGCTTTCGGA
>Ga0247837_1004071_pt1 | contig 24071 bp, 22 predicted proteins | sample LaCtaG_2_FD_187115 | JGI IMG/M metagenome (GOLD analysis project Ga0247837, IMG submission 187115) | Freshwater microbial communities from meromictic Lake La Cruz, Castile-La Mancha, Spain - LaCruzMarch2015_14.5m | ecosystem: Environmental > Aquatic > Freshwater > Lake | place: Spain: Castile-La...
GCCTTCTTCAAAGAACTCGCACAATGTTGAAAGTAGCGCAGGATGGCTTCGATGCAGTTTCTAGCGGATTCCATTATTAGCAGCCAGAGAACTACAAGTCCATCTCTATTGAAGCCTTGTGAAATATGATGTTAGACCATTTCTATGTCTCGTCCTGGCAATCAATACGATGCATCTACCAAGAGAATAGCAGCTGGTATTAGAAAAGCTTCAATGTGGCCTAGTTCTGCATAGAGCCTTTTCCCTACTAAGAGTCCCCAGATGCTCCTACATCTACCTCCCTCTATGCTAGCTATACAAGTCCTTCTCAGAGTGACGCAGTTTGCAAGCGTCCAATGCAGTGGCAATAGGCGGCAGTTCAGTCTCAGTCTGATAGCGAATCAGCCGATTCGGTCGTTTCTTGTGCAACTTCTGAGTATGGATATTGATAGTGGAGTGGTGAGCTGGATGAGAGCGGCGAATCCTCTTCTCAGCCTGCTGTTTGAGCAGAATAGTATCCCAGGACAGACTAGGCATGCATCTCATAGTGGACTTGCTGACATCTGCAGGCGGGGAGGGCTCGTATAGCGAGCGTCGATCTGAGATTGACTCTGTGCTCTGTCTCACTTCGGGACTCGCCATTCTCCTCTCTGTCTGTATGAAACTTCGAGATTCGGCCAATTCCGACTCTCGCATAATCGAAAGATCAGACAATCTCTGGAGTCGAAAGCCGCTTTTCACGCTTTCCCAGCGCTGCAATACCTTTAACGTCTCCTCCGAACAAACCCGCTTGAAGAAGTCTTCCTTGGAAACGACGAGCAGCACTCCTTTCGCACTCTCACAGACCACTGTATAGTTCCTGCGACTTGACCCAGCCAGTATGTCCTCCTCTCCGAACATTTGTTCCTGTGTCAGTACTGTCAGTCCTACTTTCCGAGTATAGGAGGGAGTGTAGCGGGACTTGGAAACGGCCGGGAGAGTGGTCTGCATTTCGAATGTGCCTTCTTTGATCAAGAAAATGTGGGTTGCGGCTTCGCCGTATCGGAAGACTTCTTGTCGGTGTCTGTAGGTCTTTTCTGTGAAATAGTAACTTGCCCTTTGCAGCGAAGTATGAGAAACTGAGGCTAAAAAGGGGAATTTCGCTAAGAAATCGACCTTCGCTGCCAATACCAAATCAGCACCTTTCGCAATAATTCTCGTGAAATCCCCTTTTTCCAGCACTGCGAAATGAGTGTCGATTTTGCATGTAATGCTGGCGGCTCGGCGGGAGTTCTTCAGCAAGGCCAACTCCCCGAAGGTGTCCCCAGACCCGTAGTCCACCACTGCAGTCTGCTCCACCTTTCCATTGCTTAGCAGAGTAGGCACCAGCACTGCGCAGCCACCGTCCAAAATGACGTAAAAGGCAGATCCAGAGTCGCCCTTCCGGAACACAAAACTGCCCTTGGGAGTGAATTCATACCGCATATACTGACAGCACTGAAAGTGAGTCTCCCTCCCCAGTTCCTGAAAGAACTTCACAGTGGCAGTGAACTCCATCAGGAAGCGGATATCCTCCGCAGACCGACTGAGTGGCTGCTGTCTGAGAATTCGCTTGAAGGAACTTAGGGACAGAAAGGTCCGTGCCGAAGCATTCAAAGCGTCTGACGCGAATACACCGATAACCTGGCTATCTCGGCGCAGACTGGTATTGGCTTGCACTCGCTGCATTCCGACTTATGCTATTATCAGCTGCTATTTAGTGCGGCTACTTGGTCTAAGACTGGGCAGCAGTCCTGCACATTGTAGGGACCTGGGACTCAGGCTGATTCGTGCAGCGGTCTGCTCTCGCAGCAGCTGGACGTGGATATTGACTACTGGTCGCGGCTTTGGTATGCGTTTTCTCGAACGTTCCGCTTGCTTGAGGCGCAGGAGAAGGTCCCAACCCGGCTTCGGCCTACCCACTCTGCTTTCCTCCTCTTCAATTAGGTCTAATGTAGGAGAGTTTGCGCCGAAATCCACAGGCGCACGGTCACTCCTTGAAGATAACAAGTCCGGACTTTCTGGCAAATGGCCGATACTGAATAGACGCAAGTCTCTTTCAAGGCTGTGGGATACACTGGCTGATAGCAATGTCTTGGGAGCGTCTTCCCCCCAGTCTCCGTACTTCAACCCTTGCACAATCGATAGAGTCGCCAAGCGACTCGTGCGAAACGCTTTCTTCTGCTCATACACTCTTTTCAGGTAATTCATCGCAGTCTCCGTCCCAATCCTATTGACAAAGTCCTCCCTCGATATGACCAACAGCAGTCCAAAGCCAGAGTAACAGCGAACTGTATAGGCTCGGTGGTGGGCGTTGGCCACTATCCCTTCCTCTCCAAACACCTGGTCTTTGGTAAGAATTGTGAACTCCACAGGCCGGGTGGCTGCTCGGGAGGTGCGCAGACTAGGAGTGGACTTGACAGCTGGGAGGTTTGCGAACTCTTGGAATTCGCCGTCTTTGATGAAGTATAGGTCGGAGGTGGGGTCCCCTGCCTGGAAAACGGACTGCTTCAGGGAGTACGTTTTCTCGTGGAAATAGTAGGAAATCCGCAACAATTCCCCTTTCGGCCAGTTCGCGAAGAAGGAGAATTTGGCCAGAAAAGCGACCTTATCGCCTAGCACCGACTCCTTCAATTTCCCCACAATTCGGTCGAACTCCTCTCTATCCAGTACTGCGAATTGACAATCTTCCATACATCTCACAGCCGCTGTGCGGTGCGAGTGCCGCAGGAGTGCTAGCTCACCGAAGGAATCCCCAGGACCGTAGTTAGACACTGTTTGGTAGGAGAGACGGCCGTGAATGTGCAAAGGCACGAGAACAGAACAGTGTCCTGATAGGACGATGTAAAATTTCGCCCCAGCGTCGCCTTTGCGAAACACGAACTGGTTGCTCCTAATCAGCTCATATCTCATCTGCTTGCAGCACTGAGAGTGCGCTTCCTCTCCCTGTTCCTCCACCAAGTCCTTGAAGAACTTGGTTTCTTGCGTGAACTGCAGCAGGGCTTTAATGCCAGCCGCGCTCCTGTCCTTGGGTTCAGCCACCAGCACTCGTTTGAGTGAGTCCAAAGACTGCGAAAAGGTCTCTTCACCCAAGTAAGCAGTCGACTTGGCCTTCGTAGGCACCTGAGAAGGACCGTCTTCTACCAGCATTTTCAGTGAAAATTTCCTCTGTGATAGGGAAATGGCGAATTGGGTATCGGATGTTAAAATAGGCCTAGGGAGGGACAAGCACAGCGGCGTTATCAATTAATGGCTGCAACGTCCCTCACTCAGATAGGCCGGGAACTCTTCGCTTCCACTATCGCTTCCACTGCTTCCAGTCCTGACCTGGAGGCTGTACAGCGCAGAGTGCAGGCCTCGGGACAGCCCTGGACCGACCCCGATTTCCCTCCTGACGCCAAGTCTCTTATTAAGGACTGGAACGCTTCCTCTCGGGCGAGAGTTTGGCAGCGGTACGTGTGGAGACGTGCTGGGGAGTTCCTGGACAGGCGGACTATGGGCGTCTTCAAAGACATCGAGCCCAACGACATAAAGCAAGGCTCGATGGGGAACTGCTACTTCCTCTCTGCGCTTTCAGTCCTAGCAGAGCACGGACAAAGGATAACGAAGCTGTTCGTCTCAGACCAAGTAAGTGAGTGCGGAGTATACGGAATTTACGTAAACAAGAACGGAGCCTGGACCACTGTACTTGTAGATGACTATTTCCCGTGCTTGGGCCCTAGTGCAGGGCCGGCCTTTTCCAAGTCCAATGGGCCGGAGATGTGGGTGCTGCTGCTGGAGAAGGCTTGGGCGAAGCTGCACAGCTGCTATGAAAGGATAGAGCTGGGACTTACGAAGGATGTGCTGAGGGATTTGACGGGAGCGCCCTGTATGGTCTTCACGACGGAGGACCCGAATGCGTGGGAAAAGCTGCTGGATGCAGAGTCCAAGAAGTACCTCCTCACCGCCTCCGCCGGCAACACCAAAGCCTCCCAAGCCCTGATCGAGCAAATGGGCCTGATTGGCCAGCACGCCTACGCAATCCTCGACGTCCAGCTAGTCGACACTCCCTCCGGCCAGGTCCGATTGATCCAAATGCGCAATCCCTGGGGAAACCGCGAATGGTCAGGAGACTGGAGCGACTCTTCGCCTATGTGGACGGAAGAACTGAGGAAGAAAATGAGGGTAGGGAGGGCTGCGGACGATGGACTGTTTTGGATCTCGTTTGAGGACTTTTCGACTTATTTCTCATTTATCACAATTTGTCTGATCACTGATAGCTATGTGGACAGCTGGACTACCCGCAGCTCCCCACCCGGCCAGTGCTGTCTGATATCCATGACCGTCGAGAAACGTTCTCAGCTCTACCTCTCACTGAACCAGATAGACAAGCGGACCAATTCCAACCCCGCCTACGCCTACAGCTACGCCAAGTTCGTGGTGGCCAAGCGGCACGAGGCCGGGTTCCAATACATTATGGGCAAGCAGAGTTCCCCTGCTGGAGATCGGAACATATGGGAAGGAGGAGTGTTCGAGGCAGGAGTTTACGTCATATCAGTGGATATTGCTTGGAAAGCAGATGCGTATGAGTTTTCCTTTAGTAGTTATGGCGAATCCGCACCTCTTTTCGATGCGATAGAGGAAGACATACCGACTTTCCTGGAGCAAGTGTATGGAAGTGTTGCAGTGCAGCATGGGAAAAAGGCGGACTACAGTGCTCAGTCGACTCCCGGGGCTTTCCGCTATACAGGAGTGCGGCCAGAGGGGTACGGCTTCTTCCACTATCAGAACGGCTCTGACAAGTCTCTGCGGGAAACTGTGACTTTCAAGAAGTTCACAGGACTGGAGCTACTGCCGCCCAATGCAGGAGGCAGGTTTGAAATCACTGTCCCTCCCTACAGCCAAGGAACTGTCATTTTACGGCAAACTGATTCTAAGGGATACTCTATGGGCTATTCGGCTTCTGTGAGTTTCCAACCCGTTGCGAACGCGTTGGAAGCGATGGCCAGAGCCCAGGGCATCAAGGCCAAGCGGAAGGACCCTGCAAGCAAGCAGGAAGTAGACATAGTGGTGCATACACTGCAGCATGCGAGTGGAGTGTGCTACCTTTATGAAAACAAGACGCAGGACCGGAGACTGCAGGAGACTATCGTTTTCCGCATCACTGGACTGGAAATTGTGGGCGGAGGCACTGATACGGTGAAGTTGGAGCTGGGGCCGGGTGAGAGGAGACTGGTGGAGCTTAGAGCAGTCGAGCGGACTTGGACTATCCAGACCAAAGTAGCCTACACGGTCCTCTAAGTAGGTTAGCCTAGGGGAAGCTGGAAGCGGAGTGGTACGGGACAGTACGCGTACTCAGCTTGTCGTAGACGATGTCATCGAAGTTGGTGCTGTGCATCTCCATCTCTTCGATTTGACCCCAAATAGGCACTCTCCACATCTGGTAAAAGCCCAGCACCATCAGGCCTACCAGTCCTACCCGTAACATCACTCTTGGGTTCATGACGGTCATGATGCCATTCCGCTCGTAGCCAATGTGCGAACCCAGTATGCGCCTGAGTGGAAGTTACCGGTTGTTGGGCAGACGACTGCGAGGCACCAGGCCTGGAATCTCATTGGGGACGCGTTTGGACACACTTGCCTGTTCCCACTCAGTCAACTGCGACCAAGAAAATTTGCCCATTATTATGGGACCCCCGTCCTATCTTGCCGCTGTCTCTGACCAGCACTGCGTAGAAACGCTGGGGCTTTAACAAACTTGGTTTGGGGGTGAAAAGAGGACTGGGGAGAGAGTTAGTAGTAGTGCGTAAGTGATGGGTGTGGTAACTGGGAGGACTGCGGTGTGAGTCACGGGTACGGGATAGGACATCGTTCAGCCATTGAAACCAGCCACAGTTTTAAATGGCTTCGTGGGACGACAGCTCGAAGCCGTACGGTGGGCAGCGTGGCGGCAGGTCAACGTGCTTCAACTGCGGCCAGGAAGGACACATGGCCAGAGAGTGCACGCAGCCCAAGTCTGGCGGCTCGGGTCCGTCCCGCGCCTGCTACAACTGTGGCAAGTCCGGCCACATCTCTCGCGACTGTCCTGAAGAGCGCAAAGCCAGAGAAGCGCCCAGAGGAGGAGCCAGAGGCGGCGCTTGCTATAACTGCAACCAAGAAGGCCACATTGCCAGGGACTGTCCAGAGGCCCGGCAAGAGCGCAGACCCGGCGGCAGCGGCAGTGGCAGTGGTGTCTGCTACAACTGTAACCAGGAAGGCCACATCGCTAGGGACTGCCCCGAAGCCAAGAAGAGTACTGGAGGCAGGTCGGGTGGCGGCAACTGCTACAACTGCAATCAGCCTGGACACCTGGCTAGGGACTGTCCACAGGAACGGAAGGAGTCGAGAAGAGGTTGGGATTAACCGTAGATAGTAGCCCCATTCAGTATCTCATTGGTATTTGGGGTCGGTGTGGAGGTGGATGACTCAGCATTGCTGCAGCACTACTAGACATGCAAGCGAGGCAGTGGACAGAAGTTGGGAAAAAAGTGGAGAACCAGGGTATCGATCCCAGTGCCTCTCGCATGCTAAGCGAGCGCTCTACCATTTGAGCTAGATCCCCATCTACCCTCCCCTCTCTCCCGTCCCTTATCACCTCTCTGCAACTCCCTTCTTCAGCCCATTCTAAACCCCCGACAATGAAAGTCACGCCCGTCCCTTTGGAAGCTGCAGGAGACTTGTCCGCACTGTCTCTATCAGACCTCAAACTCACCTGTCTGCTGCGCTTCCCTACCACTCTTCTGGAAGAACGCTATCAAAAGCTGCTAAGGACCTGGCCAGCCGCTGACTTCCTACGCTATTCCACACTCAGAGAGCGCTTATTCGCCTACTACTTGCTGGTTATGCTCGCACTAGGTGTGGACATTATAGGCGCTGTGGCGACTTACTACCATTCCAGTCTGGAAAGGGTCGTAATCAACACTCAAACCGCAGGCTTCGTAGCCATTCTGAGTCTAAACGTCTTACTTCTCTCCATAGTCTACAACTACCAAGCCAGTTGGAAGCCTATTAGCACGCTTCTAGTGGTTTCCTACCTAGCCACAGTCCTGCTGTTCACGCTTATCGACCCGAGCGTGGTTTCTACCTTTGTTTCCAATGTTAGGGTGGAAAACGCGGTAATTAGCGTGTTTCTGCCTATTTTGGTGGTTATTGCAGGGGCAAGTCAGCTATTTATAGGCGACTTTTTTGCCTATGCTGTGACTAGCGGAGTTGCGACTGTGTTTTTTGTATGTATTGAACTCGCGGCTAATGGTGGGAAACATCCAATCTCTGCAGTTCTCGAATTCGCAGGATTAATAGGCGTTATATCCCTAATCACCCGGCAAATTTACACCCAGGAAAGGATAAATCGCCTGCAATTCCTATCAGAACTGCAGGAAAACCCGAAAAAACACTCCTTTTCCAGCAACGACCCTAGCTCGATTTCCCTGAATACGGACTGGGAAGAGATCCTCGCCCGCATGCAAAACGCACACACTGTCATTACGGAGGCCTGCTCTATGATTGTGTATCAGGACTTGAGGGCTAAGTTGAAGAGTGTGGGCAGGGATTTGGACGTCATCACCTCCAAGCTAAGCGCCGAAGGCCCCAACATCTTCCAACTCAAGCTCGAGCACGTAAACCACGAAATTGACGCAGACGACAAAAAGTTCGTGCAAGAAAACTTCATGTCCCGCGACTTTTCCTCTCTAGGCGTCAAAGCCACAAGTCAGCGCCTAGTGGAGCAGCAGACAGTCAACCCCAACATGTTTATGGAGTATAAACTCAGTGAGTTGATTTCGGTGCTGAATCAGATAGGGAAGAACTGGAATTTCGACATGTTTTTTGTGCAGGAAGTGACGGAGGGGAAGGCGCTTAGTGTGTGTGGGCGGTTTTGTCTGTCGAAGTTTGGACTGGGGAGGAAACTTGGTGTATCGGAGATGGTGGCTGCGAGGTACTTTGATGCGGTGGAGAGTGCATATAAGCCGAATCCGTATCATAATTCGTGTCATGGGGCAGATGTCCTGAACTCTATTCTTTACTTCTACCACAACTCCGAAATAATCACTTTCTTGACAGACCTAGAAATCCTGGCCTCTGTCATAGCAGGCTTAGGCCATGATGTGGGCCACAGCGCCCTCAACAACCGCTTTCTGGTCAATAAGAGAGACGACCTGGCTCTCACCTACAACGACTTCAGTGTGCTGGAAATGATGCACGCCTCCCTCACTTTCTCTCTGATGCAGGTCGAAACCCAGAACATCCTCGAGAGTCTAGACGCTGAAACCTGGCCAATTGTGAGAAAAGTAGTGGTGAAAATGATACTTGCGACAGACATGACGAGACATTTCGACCTTTTAGGGACTTTCCGGTCGACCCACATGACTGCTTCTACGTCTGTTTTGGGCAAAGCGGATGAACGATTAAATGTGTTCGAAATCGCAATTAAATGCGCGGATATTGGACATGCAGCGAAATGCTTGGAATTGCATGAAAAGTGGACTTTGCTGGTTATTGAGGAGTTTTTCTACCAGGGTGACTTGGAAAAGCGTCTGAATTTGCCGGTTTCCATGTTTTGTGACCGAACAAATACAGACATTCCCAAAGTAGGTGTCTACATAGAGCCAAATGGGGTTCATTCAGAACATCGTGCAGCCTTTATTTGAAGGGCTAAATGCGTTTTTAGGGTCGCCGGCGCTGGACAGTTGCTGTCTCCAGCAGTTGAAAGAGAACTTTGCTCACTGGGAGCAGCGAATGAAGAAGAAAAGACGATACACGGTAAAGTCGGCCATAAAGCTGGAGTCCTCTAGGTCGGAGTTCGAAGTGTTGACTGAGAAAGTCAGGCCGGAAAAGAGGGGGTGAGGAATAGGTAGGGGCACTGGGGCGAAGCCTAGGAAGGTGTCGACGCCGATGATGTTCTAGACTGCGAGTCTAAAGCGCCAGCAGAGGCATTTAATTCAAGTAGGCTGGAAGGGTTTAGGACTATGCTAGGCTTAGACGCGCTTGAGGTAGGTGTAGACATGTCGCAAGAACAGGGAGGCTGCAAGGTGGCCCACTGCACCAAAGACGAGAAAGAAGCAGAGACACGCTAGTCCGATATAGCCGAAACGCACACTCTCCTCCAGCCCTCCACTCCACTGAGTCCTGCTTTCCAGGCAGTTCATAATGAACACAAACATGTACCCAACAGAGCTACCAGCGCCTAGGAAACTCACCCAGGGCCAACGATAGTCCTCAACAGTCAGTAGATAGTAGGTTATTATAATCGCTGTACCGCCTGATATGAGCACTATCATCACAAAGGCTATCAGGCCAAAGCCGTAGACGCAGTAAAGCTTGTATTCCCAGACGTTCCAGAATAGCGACTCAACTGCCATATGTGTGATTCCGAAGAGCGGGAGGCCGGCAAGGAGAATGAGAACAGAGGGCTGCTGGTACCAGCGTTTTTGGTAGCGAAGGAGCGGCTGCCAGGTGTTGACTTTGCACGGGTACTTGGGGTCAGCCAGGCACTTGCGGCCTATCACTGCGCCTCCCACATGCAAAGGCACTCCCAGTGATAGGAACACTCGCCCTTCCACTGGACTCAGCCAGGGCAGAGCAGGGGAAAAGGCATGCAGACTCAGCACCACTCCGCCCACTAGTAAAGGAACTCCGAGTAGCGATATAAGCAGTGTTGCAATCCAATACCGTCCGCCTTGCTGACTGTAGAAACTGCCACATCGCAGGCCTCCCAATAGCCCAAACAGTGAATACACCACTATCAGCATTGACAACAAGTTTCCGCTTTCGATGTACATTGGATAGAGCAGAAACAGCAATAGCATTGACAGCGCTACACCGAGCAGCTGCGTACCAGCGCTCACACACACTGTCAATAATAGTAGACAACTAGGAGGGCGAAACACTTCTCCAGCCATTTGCTTGAAAGCGGCTAAGTCAGCTGCCAGTGCGCCTGATGTGCGCAGCACGGACTGATCGTATTCTAATAGCTCTTGGTGCACTATGAGCCTGCCCAGAATCACTCGAACCAGGAATATCACAAACATCGCCATCACAGTAGCATTACCAGCGGTTAGCCAATGTCCGAAAGTTGGGAAAAAGCCAGGGTCGCTGTATATACTGAGGCGGGCCTCGAAGGGAACTGAGGTGGATAGCCAAGTGAGGGAGTAGGAGAAGTTCAGAGACTGATCTGCACTTTCCAGCTTGACGGGGTCTTCTGGCTTGCAGAGCACTTGGATGAGCTGGTTGTTATTGTAATGGAACTGGAAATTGAAGTGCGAGTAGACTGATATCGAGTTGTCGATCGCTGTTACCTTTCCCAGTGGTCCCCACATAGGCAAATTGTCCACAAACAGCTGCATCCAAAATCGCTCCTGCACTGCTTCCCTCAGCCGGGAAAAACTTGCAGCTGAGAGTGGCACTGAACACAGATATCTCCGATTGGCTTCTCGCAGAAAGCGGACATCCATGTGACTATCCTGCATGGCGAAGCCTTCTACCATTTCGCCTACACCTAGTGGATGAGTAGACTCAGCACTGCAAAGGGGAATCCAGCTGAAGGAGTGGCTGTTGAAACTTACAGGCCATGCGGCTACCTTGTTGAACCAAATAAGCACGGCTTCGTCTACTTCGTAGGTGTGAGAGAACTCGTCAGCGAGTGCCAGACTTGCATATAACACCGTCCAAATCATTATTAGATTGCCCCTAAAGTCTCAGGTAAGACCAATCTGTTATACTTGAAATAGCTCTACCCTAGGATAGCCCATCTCTTCAGACTGTCTACCTTTGCCTCACCATCACAGCATCTACCAAATGCAGTCTCCATCTTACAGTACTTATGGCAATTTGGCGCGTTGGAGCGTAAGGCCAATTTACCGACCCATTAATTCGCGAGGACAAGCTCCTAACTACTGTAGTTATCGTGGGGATGATCTTCGCATATGGAGCTGTTCTGAGTGGCGTCGTCTTCCAGCCGACTACAACGCCGTTTAGCCAAGCCACCTCTCTGGTGGGACTACTTGCAGGTGGTTATGCGGCTGCTTACCTCGTGCACGCCGACCACCGCTGGTACGTCCTTGGGGTGTATACAGCACTTAACATTGTTACGGCAATGTGGGGTGTCCTCTACCTATACCAAGGACACCGGGCAGCTAGCTAACACCTGTAGTAGTGTTTATTAGGTCTGAGATCAATCTCGTTCTTACAGTGTTAGTATCAATCACCTTGCTAAGCTCCCTATTAAATCGGCTTATGCAGAAGGAGGAAGAACGAGCGTAGCAACTTAGTCACACATCATTTCCCTCCTTACACTTCAGCAGCTGCGAAATATGCGATATTAGCGAATAAAATACGCTAAATGTCTTGCACCAAATGGATTGCAGCTTCCAGCTGAGCCAGCAACTGCGACTCCTCCAAGCCCCGAATAGCGCCCTGTATAATCGCAAACAAACTGGGCGATATGCGTCTTTTCAGCGTCTCCAAACCCTCTCCTTCCACCTCACTTCTACTAGTCTTGAGGTCCACCATACACCAAAGCGTCAGTCCCAAGCCTAACAAGTCCTCTCGAACTTCCCTGTTGCGCCCAATCGCCAGGTTTTCAGCGTGCATCTCAATTGGGAACAGCAGTACTTCGCCTGCTTCTGTCACGAATATATTGGCGGGGCTGACAGCCAGCGGGCCTAGAGCGGTGGCTTGCAGTGCGGAGAGGGCTTTCAGCACAGTGTAAGCTATTAGGAGGATTTGGCTTTCGGGGTAAGGATAGTTTTGCTGTCTTCGAGACTCGATGTCGGTGGCTAGATTCATATCAGTCCAATCTACCACTGCTGCGAGCTTTTCTGCAGTCTCAAAACCTGCCACTTCCCTCACCCTCAACACCCCCTCCCTCCCTTCCATCCCCCTCAAAATGTCCAGCCTTCCTCTCAATCCTTCCTTCTCCCTTTCCAGCCGCACACTAAATACCAACAACCGAACTTTGCCTTGACCACTATTCATTTCGCAAGTAATCGCGACCGTTTGCCCATACACCGTATCCACCTGAACAGGCTTCAAAGCCAGACTTTCACATATCGTCCTTATAAAGGCCATCATTGTATATTCTTATAATGCAAAGGACCATTCAGCCGCTATTGCCGAAAAGCAGCTCGACGGAGAGCTTGCCGAGTCCTGCTTCGCCTAGAAATGTGCGGCTGCGGATCTGTTCTCCGGGTGGGAAGGACAGGAATAGATTGCCGTTTCTGCACACTCCAAGACGATTTCTCCCCCGTGAAGTGACCACAAGCATCCCAGTCCTGTCCCTAACCTCCATCCGAGACGCAATCAGCGCCAAACTAACCAGGCGAAAAGCTCGAACCGACCGTTCCACCCCTCACACGCAGCAAACCTCACCCAGGGAAATGCCTAGCTTTGAACTGAAGTACTCCGTAGACAAGCATACCTTCCAGCACCAGTTGACAGGGCTGATTCACCTGCGTGCCTCCCCTGCGCGCCTACTAGGAGCGATTCATAGGCAGAACAAAGCCTTGGTAAATGCGGAAATAGAAGAAGCCAAAGCGGGAATAGGCGCTCGAGAGCGTCGTTTGCCCGCAATCCAGACCTCCAAGTCGAACTCAGACCGGCCTTGGAAGGTCCTAGCCGCCATCAAGCACTTAGTTCAACTGCGCATTCCACTCTATTTGATCCCCCGCCTCGGCGACTTGGTGCCCAAGCAGCCCTACGACCTACCCCACTCCTACCTCTTCCTCAAAGCCTGCCGCAGTGGGAATGCGCAGTTAATCCGCTCGCTACTTCGAGAGAACCGCTGGCTTGCACTGAGTTTCGACCATATCAGACAGACAGGTCTGCACTGGCTGGCGAAGAGGGGACATGCGGATTTGCTGCAGGACTTGGTGGACTGTGGCGCCTTTATAGACGCCAGAGACAGTGCAGGCCGCACAGCGCTGTACATAGCCGTGCACAAGTCCAACTTGGCGGAAGTGCGCAAGCTGCTCAGTCTCAAGGCCAACCCCTACCTCCGGTCCTGCAGTGGCAAGCGTCCATCCGACATCGCGAAATCCGCAACAATCCAGCGCTTGCTGCTGAAGGCAATGCTGCTCCAAGTCTTGCTCAAATTCGTGCCTACCGCTACTCGGGCCCAGGTCTGGCAGCGGGAAGGTCTGCAGTACTTCCAGGCCAAGACAGAGATCATCTGCACTCACTTCTAGTCCTGTATACTGAGTTAGTGCTTTAATGTATGGGGAAAGACGGCTGCAAATCAGCAAATTCATCAGAAAAGTACACCGCATTGCCCTTTCCCTATACATTTTAGGTCCTTGGAGTCTTCGATAAGGGTAGTTTCAGGGCATAAACAGCTCTGATTCACATACCATATACCCACTTTTACATTAAAAGGCAGATCTATGCGACGAAAACGCCAATTCTGCCTCTCCCTCCTCTAGAGCTCCCCTGCCTATAGTCCTCCCCCACACTACCTTCCACCAATCCCCCAAGTCCGTCCCCTCAGTCTGACCTGCGCCACAATTTGAGAGAGTAGTACTCACTGACATTTGCTTCCTCAGCACTACTAGCGTCGTATTGGCTGCTGGAGTAGGCCTCCAGCAGCACAGTCATTGGGAGGAGTTGCAGGAGTGGGGCAACACTACAGGCTCAGTCAATTTGCTGCTCTAAGGGAGGCGCAGGACCTGGCTAGTCTGGACACTACGAGTTCGGGCCGTGCTTTCTCACTGAATACAGACAGCTCGGAACAGCTTCTTTTGCATGCTTCTCAGCTGTAGGTTCCCTCACATTATAGTTTGGAACTGCCAGGGGAGGGTCTCGGGAGCAGCGGTTAGATTGACTAGTGGGATTCCGTCCTGGAAGTGATACTGGCAAGCAATTTTTACTTGTGAATCGTACATCATGCCTTTAACGCGGTGGGGAGACAGCGCCGGCCTAGCACAGCAGCGCCTTACGGCCCTTAAAAGACTGACTGGCTCTATGGGCTTTCCGATATATCAGGAAATGCAGATGTAGGAAGGAGCGCTGCAGTGAAGGCAACAGTAGACTTGTGTATGTGAAGCACTAGACTTGACCAAGTAGACTAACCCTGGGTTGTCTTAGATATAGGACTTACTCGGAAATAGGCTAGCTACAGGCCGTCCATCAGGTCTTCCTCACTGCGTGTGCGCATCACAGTGGGCCGCACCATAGCCCTGCCAATCGCTCCGATCCAAGTTTCCTTTTCCGCTGTGTCTTTGGCAGCGAAGAAGTAGGTGCGAGCGCTGGTGTCCACACGGAAACTGGTCGGGCGGTTCAGTTCGTCTTCCGCGGACTTGACAGTGGAGCACATGCGCAGGTTTATCTTCTCAGTAGGCGCACTACGGTAATCTTGCTGCTTTTTGAAGGAACAGAGAAATCTCGGCGTTAGCACAAGCCACCGCTGTCTCCACTCCTTCACATACTTGCTCCTCTTCTCAATCCACCCTTCCTTCACAATCACATCGAAGTTCTCGTGTGTGTCCGCACCCTCCACCATCTTATCTCAGCCACAGGCATGAGACAATGGCGCTGAGAAATGGGGATAGACTGGGCGCTGGTGGGACTCTTTATGACCTCGCTGCTCGCCAACTCGGTGTACTCTGTCATTGCGCCGTTCTACCCGCAGGTGGCGGGGGAGAAGGGAGTGAGGTCGGAGGTAGTGGGACTCATCTTCAGTGCTTATCCTATTGCAGCCTTCATCACGTCTCCAATTCTAGGCCTCTTCATCTCCCGGATCGGGCGCAAACGTACCCTCGCAACTGGCGGATTCCTCATCGTAGCCGCTACTTAGGCCTTGACAATGTTCGGCTTCGGCATTACTCCGCTCCTTTCCGGCCTCCTCTTCAGTGTGATGTCCTTCTGCACTCGCTTTCTGCAGGGAGTCGGAGGGGGCATCATTGGTACAGCGACTTATGCGATCATTGCCTCGAATTACCCGGATAACATGCCTGTGGTCCTGGGCATGCAGAACACTCTAGCAGGCGTAGGGATGATGGTAGGGCCGCTGCTAGGCTCTTTGCTGTACGGCCTAGGCGGCTTTTCCTTCCTTTTCTTTGTGTATGGAGCGATGTTCCTCGCCCTTCTCCCTCTCTCCTACCTGTTGATCCCCAAAGACCGTCCCTACGAAAAGCCGATGCAAGAAGTGTCGCTTCGGTCTTTGCTTACGCACAAAACGCTGCTGTTAGATGGACTCGTGGTTTCTCTCTCTATGATCGCGATGTCGTTTTTGGAGCCAATCTTGAGTAACCACCTAGAAACATATGGAGTAATTGTGGAAATAATCGGCGTGATGTTCACTATTCCCACAGTTTCCTATGCCTTGACGGCTATATTCATTGGGAAACTACCGAAAAGCTGGACACCCAAGATCATAATGCTCCAAGGCCTGATCCTCACCAGCTTTTCCCTGCTCCTCATCGGTCCCTGTCCTCTGCTTCCCCTGCCCCGGGCTCTCTGGGTGGTCGTAATCGGCCTAGTCGTCCTAGGAATTGGCATAGGCGCTTGCGTCTGTAAGTCCTAGACAGTACCCGCTCTGCCAGACATGGTGCAAGCCGCCAAGGAGAAGTTGCCGGAAGCCAACCCTGAGCACGTTTCCGACGCTACCTCCGGCCTCGTCACTTCCTACTTCTTTCTCGGGGAAATCGTTGGTCCGCCGCTTGCTGGCTTCCTCAAGGAGTTCTTAGGCTTTGAGAACGGGGCTGCTGCTGTATCTGGCATAGTTCTTGGGTACATCCTTCTATTTGGCCTGGTGGGCGGCAGCTGTGCGGACTGCTTCTCGTGCTTGGCTGGACGCAGAGAAGTTCCTGATGCGAAGCTGAAGGAAACGCTGACTGGAGAGGAGGAAATGGTGCTCACATCTGCAAAAGGGCGTGCGAAGGAGGAAGAACTAGTGTAAGGCAGTGTTCGTCCTCACAGCCGCAGGAAGAATATTGAGTTGGGCGGAATTACAGAGTGGAAATCCCCGGTTTTAGTATATATCCCATATGCAATCCAGAAGTTTTCCCATTAACTTGAATTCGCACATACACCTCAAATCCTTATTGACTTCCCCTGGTCTGTGAAACTGCACAATCCTCCCATACTTCTACACTAGTCGTCAAGAAAGTGCAGTGGGAAGGTCACCAGGGTGGGGCGGTCTCCCCTCCGCTTGCGTTTCGCTCCAGCTGCTTCCATCTTTACTCTTAGTCGCGTGGCTTCTGACTGGCCGAACTCGTGCACTGAGGGCTGCAGTCGCTTCACCAGTCGACTGTAGGAGGCTGTGTAGAGCTGGCTGGCTTCCGCTTGGGTCAGACCGGGGATAGTGTGTCCCTCTGTGGCGAATATATCCGGACTCAGCACGTTCCACTCCACCGGTGCATCCACTTCCGTGCACCTCTTCTTCCTGTCCAGTACAAACGCGAACCCCGCTTTCTTCCCATGCCTATTGTGTCGATGTAAACTCTCTTTCGCGGCATTGGCCAGCAGCTTCAGCTCTGCATTGGACGCCGTTACTCGAGGCCTTGATGCAGGCAGGCTGACTGAAAGGTCTTTCACTAGTAGTTGCAACTCCTTAGTATGCGCCCGCTCTAGCCGACTCAAATGGTCGTCATTATCTCTGTGCTGGGCGCAGACGAAGACTTGACTGGTGGAAGCAAAGGGCTGCGCATATGCAGATTTCCAGCAAGTTGGGTGGAAAGCACGCCTGCAGCTGCGGAAAGTGCACTGCAAACAGGCACCAGAGGACACAGGACAGAACTCACAGTGGAGAGAACAGCGCTGAGGGTCGACATGGCTCAGGTCCACTCCCTCTTTGCTGCCTTCGTCTAGGAAACTGGCTTCTGGGATCGATTCCACGCAGAAAATATGCGCCCAGCCTGTGTCTCCTATGGGCGTCGTTAGGCCTTTTTTCAGTGCTCCTCCTGGCTTTCTGCACACTGCGCATATGGGGAGCCGCGTGCATAACTCGAGGATTACACAGCTTTCGCAGTACCATTGATTTGAAGGGATGCACGTCAACCCGTAGCAATCCAGATGGACGGATAAGCCACAGCCAAAGCAGGTAATGATAGGGCGGTCACTGGAGCTTTGGCAGTCCACACACGCCTCACAGAACCTCGTCAAAGCCTCCAATCTGCAGGCATGCGGTCTGCGGGGCAGGGAGTGGAAGAGAGAAACAAGCTGCGCAAAGTGAGGACTGGGGTGCAAGAGACTGCCCCAAACCCCCCCTGCAGGCCTGACTCCCTCCCTCCCTGTCACTTTGGCAGCCACCGCTTTCCTCAGCTCCCGCAGTATCCCTTCCGCCTCTCGCCCCCTCCTGTGCATTTCCTCCTCCAGTTCTTCCTCTTCCCACCCTTCCTCAGCCGCTGTCCCCGCCTCCGCCTCTCCCAGTCCCCACTCCTGTCCCGCTCTCGGCACTCCAGTCCTTTCCTTGAAATACATCTCCGAGACATAGGCCCAGAAGGTCACATTGGGCATGCGACTGGCTCTCTGGGTCCCGTGACTCTGACAGCGCTTCATAGCCGCAATGACATCGGCAGGCTTGGCAGTGCGGAGGACCAGGGCTGGGGACAGGGCGGGTGAGGCAGGGGCTGGGCGGTGGGGGACGCGCTGGACCTGGAAGACGGGAGGTGAGGCCATTTTAGTGCTAGAGTAGGGCTGAGTGCAGAGGAAAGGGTGCATCGGCCCTAGCGTGACTTCTGCTAGAGGGTAATAGTTCCTAAAGCCTGCTAAGCATGTATGAGGAACTGCTAAGGCGGACAGCTAGTATTGAAGTACGCCTGGCAATATGAGAAACAACTGATATTTAGGCAGGGATATTGCTGCAAAGCTGGACTGCAGCTAATTCCCCCTTCTTTCCTGCTCCTGATATACGAAATCTATAGAAATATGGATGAAGGAACCCAACTCGAGGCTGATCTGGCAGACTTGAGGCAGAATCCGCTGGATTGCTGGCTTATCTATCCTCCAAACAGCAACAAGTGCGAGTATTTGCACGGTCTATTCATTGGACCGGTAGGAACTCGCTATGAAAGCCAAGTTTTCCTAGTGAAAATCGTCATAGGAGGAAATTACCCCTTTTTTAAGCCGAATTGCGAGTTTATCACGCCCATACATTGTCCTTTTGTGAGACCTGAGCGGAAATGGCCGTCCAGCACTCTTTCTGACCCCAAATCAGCGATTAACACCCTGTATTTCCCCTATCTTCAACCCAACATACATTATTCCGATCCCATTAAAGCTTGCCTCTGTTTAATTACGGAGCAACTGCTTGATGGTTGCAAAGAGATCGGGGGAAAGAACTTGAGACGGCTTCAGGCCAACTTGAAGGAAATCGAGGAAAATCCGGTAGAAAACTGCACTTTCCGTCCACGAACCGAAGGCGATACCATGCATTTCCTAGCTACTATCAGTGGGCCACCCGGCAGTGCCTACGAAAAGGGCACATTCACTGTAGAAATCGACCTTTCCCCCAACTACCCCTTCAGTGCGCCTATATGCCGCTTCATAACTCCCATTTTCCACCCCAATATCACTACTCACGGTACCTTTTGCACGATGCATCCAATTATGGCTTGGAGAGCTTCCAATACTTTGAGAGATGTATTGGAAAGTCTGGTTGATAGACTGGCTAACCCCATTGTGGACTGTTACCAGCATGATGACTACTGTGGGAGGGGAAATAAGGAGTTGCAGGCTGCGAGAGCCCGGGAGTGGACTCGTCTGTATGCGAAGTCAGTCGTTTAGACTAATAGGAATGGCGCAAAAGCGAATAAGGCTGGAACTGAGGAAAATCAGGGAAAAGCCGCCTATAGACTGCTCAGTATGGGAAATAGACGACTTTAATTGGACCGCTTCAGTCCTCGGCCCTGCCAATAGTCCCTACGAAGACGGAGTTTTCTTCCTAAGTATCCACTTCCCCCCAGACTACCCTTTCAGCCCTCCAGACTTCCCCCTGCTCACCCCCATTTACCACCCCAATGTCAGCGCAAGGGGAGGAATTTGCAGCTGTGTTTTGAAGCAGAAGTGGAGTCCTGCCTTGACGGTTTCCACTGTGTTGCTGACTGTGAGGGAAGTGATGGCCGCGCCTAGTGGAGTCGATCATGTGCTGCGGCAGGACATAGCGGAGGTATTCAAGGCAGATAAGCCTAGATTTGAAGAACTGGCACGAAAATGCACACTTCAGTATGCTGTCTAAGAGACGAATAGAGCTAAAGTGGACAATAGAGCAAATAACTATGGCAAAACGACACTCACTATCAACGGACCTGCAGATAGTCCCTACCAAGGAGGCACTGCCTTGCTTTTACCTACCCCTCAAGCCGCCTAATTGTCAGTTTACCACCCCAATATATACCCAAGTGCAGGGATTTGCTTAGATGTGTTTCAAAGCTGGTCTCCGGCCGACACTGTTGGAAGCCTTTTGAGTGCGATTTGCGCTCTAATGGCTTTCCGGACCTCAGCACGGCATATCAGAGGTCGGAGTTGCTCAGATGTGAGGAAAGCAGCGACGATTTGAGGACAAAGCCTACGACTAGACTCACAAATACGCTACAAAGGTACCAATTTCCCTTTAATTCTGCAGGATTTGGCTTTCTAAGTGGTTTAGAGCTCACCGCTACTCACTATCTGGACTCTTTTCCCCAGACGAGTCGACTCTTCACTCATCGCTTCGATAGCGCTGACCACTTCCATGCCTTTCAGCACCTCGCCCAGCACTACGCTCCTCTTGTCCATCGCAGGCGCAGCACTCACAGTGATGTAGAATTGGGAGCTGTTGGAGTTCTTGCCGAAACTCACCATGGCCAGTATGCCCGGCTTGTTGTGGCGGCCTATGAAGTTCTCGTCAGGGAAGGTGCCGCCGTAGATGCTGTGGCCGCCCTTGCCGTCCTCGTTAATTATGTCTCCGCCGCTGATATACACTCCCTGCTTGATCCTGTTAAAATACGTCCCTTTATAGTGCATCCGATGTCCATCCGAGTCAACCCCATTCTCCCCAGTGCACAGCGCCCTGAAGTTCTCCACAGTCTTCGGCACCAACTTCCCATACAGGCCCAACTCAATTCTCCCCAGCAACTTCCCATCCACCTCCACGTCTAGGAACACGCGGTGGGTGATGCGGAAGTCTGCGGCGGCCTGAGTGCTGCTCACACAGAGCAGGAGGAGCAAAGGAACTCGGTACATTTGATTATAAGCGAGTGGGGAGAGGGGGTAATGTGGACAGTGTATCTTGTGTATATGGGTTGGACTGGAGGATACATGGGAGTTTGCAGAGTTTGGGGAGTGGGAAAGGGCGGAATTCGGGGAAATTGGGAATTAGGGTGGATTTATAGGGATTTGTCGTAAATTACCGTCAAAATGTACTTCTGTGTATGTGCTTTTGGGGGTTAAATTTTCCGCATCAAAAAGCTCGATAGTAGGGAACTTCTCTCTTTCGTGAAAGGCTGTTGGCTTTGCCTTCTTCCTCTTCAGAGAAACTCACTTTTTGGAGTGGAAAGGTCAGGAACTAGCTTTCGGACGGTTAGTGCCATGTTAGGACTGAACGTACTGTGGCTATAGGCTTTAAGGCTGATTTTTAGTTTTTTTGCAGAGAATACAGCAGCTTTTCCCTCAATTTTGGCACGTTCCCACTAGTTTTCCCAAGATTTCCCCGCTGGAAAATACTCAGCTTATGAATGTATTTCAGGCTAAGACAAATTTGTGCAAAATAAGGCGCGATTTTGCGGTTTCTATCCTTTTCTGAAGTCGAACTAGCAGTCTCAAGGATTTTTCTAATAGTGCCAGAAGAAAGCAAAGAAAAGGTCAATTTCCCTTCGTAAAAGTCTCCAAATTCCCCTGAATAACTGGACTTCGGCCAAATAGTGCACTGAGACAGATATGACCTAGCGACTAAGTAGAAACAAAACGAGTAAAAAGGTACAGCTAGGCTTTCCCTTTCAAGACAACTGATGCTGTGTTCAGGCTTTTCTCCTAAGAATGTCTTCCGACGTCCTTTTTGAAGGTAAAAGCGAGAATCGACGTCAGTAAATATGCCGGAGAAGGACTACCTCTGTCCAGCCCCGAACTGCCCGAAGCGGTTCAGTTCGAAATACAACCTGAAGCGGCACATCGACGTAATTCACCTCGGCTGCAACCGCTACATCTGTCCTTTGTGCGGGAAGACACTCACTTGCAAGCAAAACTTGCAGCAGCACGTTCACATTCATATCGGCGATAAGCCCTTTCTGTGTCCGGAATCAGGCTGCGGACAGGCGTTTCGCCAGGCTAGCCTGCTTTCCTTGCACAAGAAGAAGCACAAGGTAGAGGTTGAAACTCAGGTGGAGTGTGACTTGAATGTAAGCACTAGGCAGCTGGCCCGACTGCTTTATTTCAGCTCTGACAGAGACATCAACCCGCTGCTTTCCTATCGAAATGGATAAATTCTCGTCCATTTTAGCACTAGACCAGCCACAAGTCTCACAGGGACGCTTCCACAGAGTAGGAAATTCCCTACTCGCAAGGAGTAAGAAGGACTGCCAGGAGTCCATTCACAACTGAAACTCCATGTTGATGCTCCATTTCCAGGGCGTTAGAGACCTATTCTAGAGCTTCCGCGGCGGTGAGCCTCGCTTCATCCTCTGCACTCAGTTTCCACCAAGTGTTGTCTCCCTCTTTCAACGTCTTCGCACGCTCAATGACATTATAAAAAGTGTCCGGGTCCTCAGCAGTCATCTGCTTCTCAGCTCTGATTTTGGCCCGCTGGATGTAGGACATGAATTTGACCTCTTCGTTGGATAGGTCGGGGTGCCAGAAGTCCACTATCAGGTTTATGCGGGTGGTGTCACCGTCGTGCCAGGCTTCGTGATCGAAGCTGTCGTCGAAGACTCGGGCGCGACCTTCTTCGAAGACGCCCACCTCATCCCTCGCCCTCAGCCGAGTCCCGCTCGTGCCCACAAGCGCCAAATGCAGCCTCAACTTCTTATTCGTCGGCCCATAATGTGGCAAAATATGCGTATGCGGATTCACCGCTGAGAAGAAAGCATGTTCATAGTGTCTGGGGATAATGGTCTTGATCGCCTCCACAGTGCGAGGACACTTCGCACAGTTCTCCTCAAAGTTGATTCCGTGCAGGAAGAGGTAAAACACGTTCCAATCGCCGGAGTCGTGGCTCTGCACGCCTATGTCAGGAGCAGGGATGCCAGTGGACCAGCTAGGACCACGGTAGGGCTGGAAGCCGCCTGCGTCCCTGAGAGCCATTAGTTCCTCTCGCATGACTGGGTACAGCGCTTCGAACTCTGCCAGCCAAGGAAACTCCGCACTGTCCCACCAGGGCATTGCCCGCAGGCCTGGGATTATCTCCGGACAACCCCGCTGTCTCGCCTCGATCGGAGGTACCTTTTTCTCGTTTATCCAGTGGATCAGCCAGGCGCGGACATGAGAGACTGAGGTGTTTTCAGGGTCGGAAATGACGTCCTTAATGAACTTCTGGGCAGCTGCACGTTGGAGAGTCGTGAGGTGGTATTCGTCATACAGGGCAGTTAGACGGCTATGCACCAAGGCCTCCTGCTGCGATTCACTGGCCTGAGCAGGCTGCGCTTCCTTCGTTTCTTCCATTATTTACCATATACACCTTGGGAATGGAGCGAGATGGCAGTTCAGAGGAGGACTGTCCCACTGTATTGCCCGAGCCTCAGGGCCAGGTCTTACGGTCTCTCAGTCTGGCGGTCGGCGTATTGCCTTTCCAATGCGATTTAAGTCGGATTCAAGCACGACTCACCTGTTACCTCCGCGAAAAGACGGTTTATACCAGTCTGGAAGACCTGGAAAGCAGCTGCGCAGCTCTATGTGCGTCTTTACGTGAACAACTCCCTGACTGGAGTCCGAGTCTAAAGCCGCTTTTAGCAGTCCACCCACTGCTTTCAGTGGCTTGCAGTGAGCCGAACCCCGCAATTCTCTCACTTGCAGAAGACGAAATTCGCCGTCTCCGCACTCACGAGTCCGAAATAGTGACAGAGTACCAATGGATCATGCGGGCTTTAGAGCTACTCGGCGACCTATCAGTTGCTTGGGGACTAATTACGCTTGAAGACTTCGGACACAGGGATGAAAACGCTGCAGGGTCGATATTGGCTGCTTGCAGCAGACTGGATTCGCTGGTTTTTCAGCCGGAAGTTATGTGCATATCGCTTGCGCCGGGGCCGATTCAGGACGACCAATTGAAGATATGGTGTGTTAGGGTGCACCGGGCAGCTGAGGAAACGCTGACAACTGTGGCGAAGCTTGCTCCGGGGCCAGAGTGCTCCAAAATTTATGAAGCGACGGACTCGCTGAATAACACTGCGAAGCACAGGGCGCACTCAGGGATTAGTTTAAGCCTGCCGTCCTGGTGGCAATGCGGCTTTTTACTGCGGCAGCAGTCTTTGCAGGCACTCGAACTATACACCCAAGTGAGGCAACTGAGCAAGGAGTACCTAGAGCTGGAGAAGGCGCTGGCAGCCTGTAAGTCCTATTAGTCCTGTGCGGCTACGTCTTCGAAGTTGGCGGATTCCAGGGTCGGGATCTCTTCCTTCGGCTCGTCTTTCGCTTGGTCGGCGAATTCTTTGAGGAAGTCCATGTGCTTCGGACCGAGTTGGGACAGAATGCCGGGCATTAGGTCTCTGAGGGCCTTCACCTCGGAAGAGCCTTGCACTAGAAATACGTTGTCGCGTACTGAGCCCTGCACTTTCGGGTTGGTAAAGTGCATGACCGTGTTATCATCCCTAAACATGTTGACTTCCTCAATGGACGGCAAAGGCTGCGCTCCGGCCTTTTTCAAGGCAGATTGGATCTTTTTGTCGTCAGCGTTGGCTGTCTTGTGGGCCACCTTCTTCTTCCGCTTCATAGAGCCTTTTCCGCCCAGACGCACTGAGTCGCCGAAGCGCTCTGCCAGCCTGGCACGAGCTGCCAACACCTTTTGCTCATCATCCATTTTACCCACTACTTCACAGGGCCCGAGACTTGGCACTGGCGGCATACCCTGGGCAAGGCAGTGATGGCGGCAGGAGGAACAGGACTGAAGTTTGTATGGTCGAGGAACAAGACGTACTTCCGCGGGTTTGAACTCGACAAGG
>Ga0247837_1004072_pt1 | contig 24069 bp, 23 predicted proteins | sample LaCtaG_2_FD_187115 | JGI IMG/M metagenome (GOLD analysis project Ga0247837, IMG submission 187115) | Freshwater microbial communities from meromictic Lake La Cruz, Castile-La Mancha, Spain - LaCruzMarch2015_14.5m | ecosystem: Environmental > Aquatic > Freshwater > Lake | place: Spain: Castile-La...
AGGTGCATATAACCGCCAAGAGAATTACTAATTAACACCAGACCAGTGTAAATATATAGAGAAATTTGGTCGATTTGTGTTATTTCCTTTAAAACTCCGCAGAAAAATAGCTGTTTTTCTTAGGACTGATATGCATCTGGCACTGTTTCCTCCGTGCAGTGACTAAATCAACAGCCTAATAGCAAATTTCCTGCACTAACTTTCCAAACCGGCTAATCTAAGCGAAGACTCGGTAATTTTACCTAAGCTGCATTCGCAAGTTCCTGCAGAATGCTTTGTAGTCCTTTGCGTGCAGCCTTTTGCAGTGCTGCCGGCAGGCCCTTGTTACCCGTCAAAGTCTAAATAAGCAGTACAATTTGCTTGAGAGAGGTTACGAGGGCTAGACACGGAGACACAGTGGTCAGTTTGTTGTTGTGCAGCAGCAGCACTTCCAGACTTTGCAGATTCACCACGTCATCACTGACTTCCTCGATTTCGTTCCCTGACACATTCAGCTTGACGAGGGCTGCGAAGTGGTGGAAATTGGCTAAACTCGTCAGCTTATTGAAGGCCAAATTGATGTCTTTTAGGTGTTCCAGTTCGAAAAACTCCGCTGGAAGGCCTGCATTTGTAAGCAAGTTTTGCTGTGCGTTGAAAGTAGCCAGGTTACGCAGCTTCCCGATTTCAGCCGGCAGAGCTGCCAATTGGTTCAAACTGACATTCAATATCGTGATGTTGAGGTAAGGGCTTAGGTCTGGTAGCTGCGTCAAGCCTGTTTTCCTCAGATTCAAATGAGTGCTTTCTGTGAACTTCGTAGGGGTTGTATCGGAGGGAATAGTCACTTGCGTCTTTTCTCCCTTACGCTGAAGTTCAAATGCCTTTTCGATTTGCTCATCTGTGAGGTTCTTTTTCTTGAGAAAAGCGACCTGCTTCTCCTTCTCCACTCCACGTACATTCGGATGGTTGAGGAAGGCTACAGCCTGGTTGATCAAGCGGTCGTCCATATATATACGAGGAGAGATCTATATCAGTCACTTTGTTATTTGACTAAGCGAGCTTTCAGCAGTGGTGTCAGTCTCTGTCCGCAGTGGGGGTGTAATTGAGACAGAGCCGGCTTCGAACCACAGGTCGATTGCAGGGAATAAGCCTGCAGGGACATCAGTGAAGGCAGTGCCTTGGGAGATGCCTTCTTTGGTGAAGGAAACTGTGCGCAGGCGCGGATCGAATATGATTCCCAGTGCAGCTTTGGTGTCTGCCTCGCAGGAACAGCCGTATTGGCCATGAGTCGTGAACGCCCCACTGCTGTCAATCTTGACCAGTTCATGTCCTTGCACGTCCCAGTAGTAACTGCTGGGCGCATCCCGCCACTGCAGTGAGGTCAAATTGGCAGGAGAGTACTCCGTGCGGTCCACCAGTCCGAGGAACAGCTTGAATTGGGGGTTACTGGTTTCCACTTGGAACTTCACACTGGTGTGGTCAGCGGAGAGCGGCAGACTGGCCAGGACAATGCCGTGGGAAGTCTGCTTCTTCCGCACTGTCTGGTTGCAGTTCTCGAGAAGCAGAGTGGGCGCGCACCAGTTCGGGTCGAAGGTGTCGGGGAGACGGGGAGAGACTGGTTCAGAGACTAGGGGCAGTTCCCAGTAAGCCAGTTCTCGCTCCAAGTCTTCGCGAAGTCGCGGGTTCAGACTTTCACGTACTTTGCCAGTTCGCAGGAAGTGTAGCATTTCCGCGAAAGGCACCGGGTCTCTGTCCACAAAGATCCGGCCCTTGTGGTAAAGCGGGTCACTAGCCAGGGCAGCGAGGCGGGAGTCTGGGAACTTGCACAGAGTGGCTCTGGCAGTGGCGAGTTGCAGTGCGCCGCCCACGTCTAGCTCCAGCACGTCGGTTTCTGGAAGGAACAGCTGCGCTGCGAGCTGCTGGCTTTCTTGCCACTGCGCCTTTTCCTGCTGAAACTCCAGCCACCGCAGCTTGCTTTCAGTCTGGTAGTCGTCCTTCAGCAGCTGCAAAGCATGCAACTTGGTCTTCAAAGCGCGCCTGGCTGAACTGAGAGCCGAGCGAAGTTGGGTGAGGACACTTTGCAGACGGACCTGGAAGGCCGAGGGCTCTTCCACCCAGCGCCCCTCGCTGGACCGGGGTGACTCCACACCGAACAACTGTGACAGGTGGAAACTCTCCATCCCTCCCTTCCCAATTTACAAGTTCCCCGCTGTCTTTCTAGCCAAAGCGTGCTTCAGTTATGTGTGCTTAGAGCGGAGCTGTATGTTCTACATAAACGCGATAAGGCTGCATTCATCATATTAAATCAGTGCTGCCTGCTAGAGCTAAGCGGGGAAACGAACTGCCGAATTCGTAAAGTCTCCGAAGGCCTTTGCGCAGTATAAGGAATTCTGTGCTTGGGTTCTGAACTCTGCTTATCAGTTAGTAGGCAGCGAACTGTGTCACATTGGAAGTCTTTACTCACAGAACTGATAGCGCCTCAGAGCTTAGATAGGCGATAAGTGAGTCCGTGCAGCCCGCGTATTAACTCCAGAGTTCGGGCGAATTTGAATGAGATTCCCCAAAGTGACAGAGAGATGGGACTATTAGCGCATCTCTACATTCAGAGAAATGTACTGCTCGACAGATAGCTGGCACTGCGGTAATTCCGGCCTTGCATATAAGCTTTCGGCCATTTCGTCGAAATATGTCCACTGATTTTTTGCCTTTGCACTGACTAAGCCACGAAGTCCAGCTAATTCCAGGCCCTGTGGTGATGTTTTTCGAGTAATATAGAAACTTCGAGGAAAACTTCAGTTGACGAAAGTCGGTCAACAAATCTGATTTTGATATTTGAGAAGGGCTCAGCGATTTTTCGACTATTTCAGCAATTCGTTGTGTCTAAATGAACTAGTGAGTCTGGCAGTCCTAAAGCGTTTTTATCTCAAAACGAAAAGAAATCGCCTTTATAGACTTTACATCCAGAACTTCGTGCAAAAGATGCTAGAGGCAGAGGAGAGTGTTAAGCATATCTAGACGGCTGTAGACTACCTGGCGCATGCAAAAAACAGTGCGTCCAACTAAGTTTTTGTGCTGTAAAAGCCATATGTTCGCTTTCGGCGTAATTTAGGCAGGCATTAGGTGTTTCTCTTCGCTCATAATTCAATGGCTTTCGTAAGACTAACCCAAGCGTTCCAGCTACCAACTAAAAAGACCCCAAGCCAGCCCCCAAGTCCTCGCAAGGCTGAAGAAGTACTTCCTCCCTCCTGTCTCCGCTCTCTCCAGCGCTTCGACTCTCTCTTGCAAGACCTGGTCTCACAGGAACAGGTCCTCTCCACCCGCCTTCAGACTGTTACGCAGGACTTGCTTCTTGTCAAGACTTGTATCAGAGAGACTGTGGCGAAGGGAATTAAAAGGCAGAGGAAGCTGCCTGCTGCCACGGAGCAGTGTCCTGGACGGTGGAGGTGGAGATTGGCGGCCACGAGTGCGATACCCAAGGTCGTCTGCAAAGGGAAGTACTTCGCATTTCAAGTTCGACTTGAACCATTGACGGATGTGCAGCTGTCCCCAGACCTGACCCTGAGTCTTCGTGCGCAGCTGTTCGCCTCTGACAGTCCCTTGGAGCCCATTTCGCTGAATATGAACGGAGAGCCGATCATGCGCGGGGACGAATGCGTTGACTTGGTGTACGACCCTGCGCAGTGCACGCATGTGGCGCAGTTCAACCTGCAGATCACGGAGGTCAGTTCCCACTACGTGAACGGCTGGCTTCGTCTCAGTATTGCTGCAGAAGCCGGGTCCCCCTTCGCAGGGTTGCTGGAGCCATTGAGGGTGGACAGTATAGTGGTGCGGGCCAAGGAAAAGACCTGCAGACGCTTCAAAGAAAGGGAAATAACAGGTCAGCGCCAACAGCGACTGAAGCGCTTCCCTACCACCCTTTAGCCTTAACTTAGGAGTTGGCGGTTACAGTGCTGTCTGAAGAGTTCTTTCGCAATGGTGTTATACAAAGTGGACACTTGCTTTGGTCTTTGCGCGATTTCATCGTCGTAGCTGGAGATTTGGGTAGAAATGGCCCACTGATTTTCTTGTTGGGCAGATCTGACTACTTTGTGGTTACCTAGTCCAGGTTGTGAAATCAAGAATGATGTTTTAAAGCCTTGAGCCTATCAGGCAAGCGCTTCACTGATGTCGGTCGCTAGCAGCAGCTATAACCTCTACCACAGGCCACAGCTCTTGCTCAGAGTGAGACAGGAACTCATCCTCTCCCATAGGCATCGCCTTGTAGATTTCATAGGGCGACTGAGTCTTGGTGCCGAAGGAAAGTTGCAAACATACACTCGTACAGCAGCACTCCCAAACTCCAATAGTCCACTTCCAGTCCCGCCCCTTCACGACGAAGGGTTTCGGGTGCGGTGTACCAGGGAGAAGTGGCAATTGTATAAGTCCGCTCTGTCGTCAACTTGCAGCGCTTGAAGTCTATCAATGTGGGGTAGCCATCTGTGTTCACATGCACTGTGTCCATCTGCAAGTTGAGTAAGTGATTTTGCAACTGTGGAGATGCCTCCTCCCCTGGCATGGTCTGGCGTTTGGAGCATCAGGTAAGAATCCCGTGACCACTTTGTGTCTTGCAGTGCGGATTTCTGCTGCATCCACTACCTTTGAGGAAATTTTGAAGGGAGTTTAGAGGGAATGTCTCATACCACTTTAGTATGCGCCAAGATGTAACTTTGCACAAACTCGTTATAGAGTCAAGGGCGCTACCAGTGCAAAGTCCAACATTGGTAAAGATAGAGCCAGTCTTCGCCCTTAGTTCTGAAGCCGCAAGGGCGATCTTCCTCATTCGAGACTTTATGAACGCATGAAATCGCTTATAAAACGTTTAAAAGCATTTGACGAATTGTCTCCACTTTCTTGTCCCTGAGCTTGTCCTTAGTCTCTGCGAGTGATCCTTACTGAGTACCCAGAGTTCCACTTGAGTTTTCGTCCCGATTGTTTCATTCTGGGTAATTCACTCAGAAAGGTCTCTTCCCCAAACTTATCTCCCAGTTCGGCACCAAGCCCAAAGTGCCTGCAGCCAGCCCCATGAAGAGCTGTGGACTTGCACCCTCCTGGTACACATCTGCACCTGCTGGTAGTGTCCTTTTCTGCATCTCTGCTCTCATTTCTCGGAAAACCCGAAGCCGATCGAAGGCTGCTTCGATAAATTTTACGTCCTTCGCCTGCTTTTCCTCAAAGGTAGCTTTGGCTTGAGTAGCGTCCTGGTACTTTTAGGGGAGTCCCAGCGGAAGTTCCATTGGATCGAATTTGGGGTTCGAAGGAAGCGTCAAGGCGACCGAGACTTACTCCTTCTCTTGAACTGGAGCACAGACCAACAGAGCAGCTGCCCATTTCTCCTTTGCAGGTCTACTGAAGCCATTGCGAGTGGACAGTATAGCAGTGCAAGTCAAGGAAAAGAAGGGAACTAACAGGCCAGCGTTATCCCCCTTCCTACCGATCTTTAGCCATAACTTAGAAGTCGGACTCTGAAGACATTTCCAGCGCTGACTAAGGAGCTCTTACGCACACTGAATCCTGCAAGGTTGTCGTTCGCTTTGCCTTTTTAGTGATTTCTTCGTCGTAGCTGGAGATTTCGGGCAGAAATGGCGCGATGGTCTTCTTGTTGACCAGATCTTGCTATTTTGCTGTTACCCAGTCCAGGCCGCGAAACCAAGAGTGCTGTTTTAAAGCCTTGAGCCCGCCAGGCAAGCGCTTTGCTGGGTTGGACACTAGCAGCAGCTCGATGACCTCTTCCACAGGCCACAGCTCTTGTTCAGAGTGATACGGGAACTCATATTTGCCTAAGAGCACCGCATCGTAGATTTCGTAGGGCGATTGAGTTTTGGTGCCGAAGGGAAAAGTTGAAAACATACACTCGTACAGCAGCACTCCCAAACTCCAATAGTCCACTTCCAGGCCCGCCCCTTCACGACGAAGGGTTTCGGGGGCGGTGTACCAGGGAGAAGTGGCAATTGTATAAGTCCGCTCTGTCGTCAACTTGCAGCGTTTGAAGTCTATCAATGTGGGGTAGCCAGTTGCGTCCACATGCACTGTGTCCATCTGCAAGTTGCGGAAAGTGATTTTGCAGCTATGGAAATGCTCCAGTAGCAGTGTCAAACAGGCGACGTAGAAGCGTGCTTCTCTGTTGTGCAAGCCTCGTGGAAGGTCCTTTAACAGCTGAGCCAGACTTTGTCCCTGCACAAAGCTGATTCCATAGTAAGTGAAAGGCAATAACCGAAGTGTAGGCATCCAGGACATAAGGAAGGGATGCGCAAGCCGACCAATTGCTTGGTGAGCTTTGGCCGTGTCACTATCGTCCGTTTCTCCTGTGATTGTCACAGCGGAAAGCATGCAAAGCATGTTGTCTATTTTGTTGCCTACGAGAAAGATGCCTCCTCCCCTGACACGATCCAGCGTCCGAAGCATCAGGAAAGAGTCCAGTGACCACTTCGTGTCCTGCAGTGCTGATTTCCACTGGATCCACTTCTTAGTGCGGCCTTTGAGGAAGTTCTGAAGGGAGTTGATTGGAAATGTCAAGCACACTAGTTTTGTATAAGCCATGAAGTTATTTACCACAGGTTCATTGTATAGCCAAGTATGTTGGCCGAAGAAATTGCCAGGGCCGACAATGTGTTCACGAGATGTGTGCTGTCCGATCACGCCAAACCCTGATTTTATCACATAGATAAAACGGGCCATTTCGCCTTTCTGAACAATCACTGTTTCCTTCTCATAGCACACTTCTGTTGCGATCAAACTCAACTCCTCCAGCTTCTCAGCGCTTAGCGTCTGGAACAAAGGCACCTCTTTCAGGTCTTCTTGCAGTATTGAGGAAGGAGGGGTGACCCGAACTTCTCCTTGTAGAGACACAGCAAAGAGAGACAGCGGGAGAAAGGCCACCAAAGCAGACTTCGAGCTGACCAACACATCACTAGGAAGGGTGAACTCGCCACCCCAGTCTTCTGACTTGCTCCTAATGCTGCTGATAGGAGTATCAGGCTGTGACTGGAAAACTAGTTGTCCTTGCAGGACGAAACACATACAGGCTCCAGGCTCCGACTGAAGCAGTACTGTTTCCTTCTGCTTGTAGGAGTGGAAAGCGGAGCAGCGCATGACAGTGTTTAGTTCCTCACTCCGCAGGGGAAAGTTGCAGGCTCGAAGTGCGGATTTGAGGAAATTGTGCTGAAGCGTGTGTTGGAGACTGGGCCACAGCACAGCGTCCACACCCTTCTTCTCTATCTTCCAAGCGAGGACTGATGTAAGTGCACTGACTGTGTGTTTGCAGGGCTTCCCCGCTAATTGGCTCTTTCCAATGCAGTTGATGTTCGCACCTAGACTGGTTTTCCCCTCTCGCACCAGGAAGCAGACTTCAGTGCAAAGTCCAATAGAGGTCAGGACAGACCCAGCGTCCGCCCTCACTTCTGTAGCCACTAGTGCGACCTTCCTGACTTGAGACTTCGTGAGCGCTCGAAATCGCTTAGAAACGGCGAACAAAAGTTGCTGGATTTCCTCAGCCTTCTTAGTCCTGAGCTTGTCTTTGACCGCTATGAAATGGGCCTTATTGAGCGCCCAGAGTTCCACCTTGGTTTTCGTCACGACTCGTTCATTTCTGGGCAAATCAGTCAGGAAGGTCTCTTCCCCGAACTCTTTTCCAGGACTCACCTCCTTTCTCCAGCCTACGCGCAAACAGCCGTCTACCAGCACCATGAAGAGCTGTGGACTCGCACCCTCCAGGTACACATCTGCACCTGCCGGCAGGGTCATTTTCTGCATCTCTCCGATCACAAACAGACGAGTGATTGCGTCCATCTCCTGGAAAAGCAGATGCCGGTCCAAGGCTGCTTCGATCAGTTTCAAGTCCTTCGGTGTCTTCGCCTCCAAAGTAACCTTGGCTTTAGCAGCGTCCTGGTACTTTCGATAGCGTAGGGGAGTTCCGACGGGAGACCTACTGGGCTTGGGGTTCGAAGGAAGAGGCAAGGTCAGCTGAGGCTTGGCCTTTTTCTCAGGTTGGTGCCGTGGACCAGCGCAGCAACTGCCCATTTTTCTATTTAGAAGCGAGCAATTATTGGACACCGGAGTTGGAGTAGCACTCTTCCTCGCAGACTATCATCTGCGCAATTACTGACACATACTTCATCTTCTTCAGGCCTAGAATGCGCTGCAGCACCTCACTGTCGACATCGTCCGAGTCCATCATGCAGTCGTATGCCTCGTGGAACTCCGCCACTCCCAGCTTCTGCTCCAGGTACATCCGCAACGCTTCAATACGAGCGTATATTGAGTCTTTGCCGCCTATGCCTGGAAGTGGACCGTCAGGAGTAAGGAACTTCTCGTAAACTCGGTCTTCTGGCTTCTCTTCGAAGTAGCTGTCGTCGCCTGGCTTGCGGCTGAGGCAGTCCTGCAGGGACTGGATTATCACTTCGTTGTAGTCTTCGTCCTCGGGACCTGCTGCTTCTTTGCGTTCTTCCCGGCTTTCGGAAGGAGTTTGTAGGCGGCTTCGAGGCCTCACACTGTCGGGAGTGGCAGCTCTCATCAGCGGAGATTTGCTATCCTCAGGACTAGTGGGCGGCCGCTCCACAGGGGGCAGACTTTCTTGACTCTTCTGCAGACTCTTCGCCAGTTCATGTTTCGCAACAGTATGAGACAACAAAGAAGCAATTCGCTCATTCAGGAAATCCTTCTCAAGGATCTTCTTGACGGAGGGACGGCGGGCAGGGTCCCGCTGCAGCATTTCTGCGAGCAAGGAGGTGAGGTTTTCTGAGTAGCAGGAAGGGATGGGCGGATAGGAGCCTCTGAGGATCTTCAGCACCAGGCCTTTCATGTTGTTGGAGTCGAAGGCGTGTCTCAAAGTGGTCATTTCGTACAGTATGCAGCCAAGACTCCATATGTCTGATTTCTGGTTGTAGGGCTTTTCCTGGCAGATCTCAGGTGAAAGGTAGTAAGGCGTGCCTATAGCCGTCTGTGCACAGTCATAAGTGCTCTGCAGCACTCTCGCAATCCCGAAATCCCCCACCTTCACTTCCCCCTTCGAAGTCAGGAATATGTTCTGCGTCTTCAAGTCCCTGTGCAGTATCCTGCGGTCATGGATGTGCTTCATCGCGAGGCAAATCTGCACGAACCAGTCCAGAATTTGGCTTTCGCTGAAGCCTCTGCCGGCTGTCTTCTGCTTGGCGATCTTGCCGTACATGTCCCCGCCGTCTGCGTAGTCCATCACGATGCAGAGACAGCTTTTGTTCATGAAGCTTTCCCGGTAGGTGACGATATAGGGGTGGCGCATTGACTTGAGGACGTGTACTTCATTGAGTGCTTCTTCCTTCTGCTTGCGGTCCATGCGAGAAACGTCAATGACCTTCATGACATACAGCTTGCGGTCGCTCACAGCCTGCACGAGCATAGCGTAGCCGAAGCTGCCCTTGCCTACTATCTTCACCTTGCGGTATTTGTCCATTACAGACGTTAGGGACTGGGCTATGGACTGGTGAGGAAATTGCAGATTTCCTGTGTTCTGGTGAAAATAGACACTTGTAGCACTGCTTGAATTGGAAATGATACAATCACTGTTCATGTATGTAGAGAAAGGACTTCTCACTGACTATTTTGCCTAGTAGAGGCCGAGGAATGCAGTCCTGGCGATGCTGCTTAACAGCACTTCGATCTGTTGGACAGGGGTGCACTCATCTGCCTTCCTTGTTATCGGAAACCTCGCCTTTTGGCAGTTTGATATGTTGGCACCTGGAAAAGTGAGGAAAAAGCCATGTAAGGCGGTTAATTAATAGAAAATTCGGACAAATCTATCGATGGGCTTGAGTTGTAGAGCCGGTAAGAGCAATTCTTCCACACGAAGATGCAGCACGAGAGTGGAAGTAGTGTGCACCAATAAAATGCACAAACTGCACTACAAAAGCCAATATTCACTCCACCCATTTGCTAAAATCGCCTAACCACGCCTAAAAACAAGTCTACCAAAGAAGCACGTCCCCAAAAACTCTACTTTTCTCCAGCCCTGTTGCCAGTGATGACTGTTTTTCCCTGTATAAATGGAGGGTGGTAGAAGCTCTCTGCTGCTCCCAGGACGTCAAAGCATGCGCCAGCAGTTGGAAGCCTACAGACAGAAGTACTCCTTCAACTTCCTCTTCGGCTTTCCTGAGCATACGGAGACCTCCCGTTTTCGGTATTCCCTGATGCCGGTGAGAGCATGTCCCCAGGCCTACGTGGAGAGGACAGGCAGCAAGCCTAAGTCCAAGCGGCCGCACACCTGCTAGAGACCTGTCGAGTGCTGTAACTTAGTAAATATCTAGAGAGACTGGCTGCAGGTCAGGGAAGCATAGTGCCAGCTGATGGGCAGTAAGAGACGCTAATAGCCGTTCTCCCTATATCAATGTGGTGAGCGACAAGCCTGGCAATGATTTGTGAGAAGGAACTCTTGCTAGCACTAAGCACGATACGTTACCTCAGAACTTCACTTGCAGGCCTGGCTCTCCAGTGCTTTCCGCCCAGGGCAAGAGATCCGCTCCCTCCAGTTCGTACTCCAGCCTTGCCTCCCCGCTCATCACATTCCCCAACGTCTCTAAGTTCCGCTGCAAATTGTCCCTGGCCGCTTCCAGCGCCACAGCAGACCTGCCATGAGCCTTGGCTCTCCGCAGTTCTAAGCGAGTGATCAGGAGGCCTTCGATTTTTTCGCGGATGTGGTGCAGTTGGTCGTAGCTCTCGTCATCTGTCAGTTCAGGGTCACTCCTGTCGTCGTCTTTCGGCACCTCAGCAAAGCTGATTTCTACCTTCATGACGCTTACCTCGAAACTTCGGGATGGAGATGTGGGTCTGAGGCTCAGGAGGCTTCATTGGTGTCTTGCGAGCCTTCGTGAGTACCAGCGCATCAGGGGCGTACTGCTTGCGCGAAGGCGGGTTTCTGGGTCTGCCGCGAGGCCGGGCTGGATGGCTTCTGACCAGGCGTGCATGAGGCGCTACAGCCTTGACAATGCGCTGAGTCTTGGTAAGGAAGCGGTTGATAGCTTTGCGGATTTGCAGCAACTTGGCGGAGGGACGGACATGCCCCTTTCCCGCCTTCGGTCTGCCTCTAGGAGCACCTGCCATATTATAGCCAACCAATGTGGATTGCCGGGAGGACTGCAGACCTTCAGTCCAGGTCTAACTCTGTATGTAGACTGCTAGGGAGGATTTGAGGGGCCGCTCAGAACTTGTCAATATGGCTCTGTCGGACAGGGAGTTATAATGACTGGCGTTTGCTCGAAAGAGGGAATTATGCCTGGGAATTTTATGTGTAGGGAGTAATCTTATAGAAGGACTTAGTTGGTGGCAGAAGCTTTAGAGGAGGGGTATTCTGTTATGATTGAACTACATACTGATATATCCATAGTCAAACGCTATATCACCATCGCTTAGACGCTATTGTCCACTATGGCCTGTATAGGAAATGCAAACGCGCTGAATAGACCTGCGCACTCCACTCATTATCCGCCTCTAGAATAAACATGAACGAAACGGACTGCCCCGCCTCTCCCTCCGCCGCTCCTTTCCCTACAATCCCTTCCCCCACTCTAGAGCGCTTATTCAGCATTGACAACCTGCGCAAAATCCAACGCAACAGCAGACCTGTCAACTCCGACTCTCTACCATCAACCGACGATTCCACGCCCTTTGCACCCTCCTCAGACACTGATTTGCCTGTATCCAACACTGCGGATATCCAGAGTCCGCCGCTACAACACTTTGAGTCCTTGCTGAGCACTCACCTGGGTGGCTTAGCAATTGCGGGGAGTAAGGTTGAATATGCACGAGAGCATATGGGGAAGTTGTATCAATTGTACTACCGAGTGCTGCATAGTGGAGGGTACTGGCATGCACAGGGCACCGGACTTTGGGAGTATTTCGATAAGGAAATCATCAGCGGATCGAAAGATATGTACGAAAACTACCTGTCCTATATCGATCCAGAACTTCAGAAGCAGGCGGAATGGCCTCTGTGGAGGCTGAAAAAGACGGTAGTGCTGCCTTCTTTCCCTCTGCCCGTCCACCCAAAACCCCTGCGTTCTCTCCTTTCCCTGCCCTACTTCCGGCTTTGTTCCCTGCCGTCTATTCTGGACCTGACTGCCTGGTGCTCGTCCACTCTCCAGATGTCAGTCCTGTCCAACCCTTACGAAATCTGTCTGTCTCCCCTGTCTCCGTTCGAAGTATACACCGATTTCCCGATGATTTTCCTAAATACAGGGAGTTGCATCTGTTCCTCGGAAGTGGAGTACGAGGACGGGAGAATCGGATTCACCTACATCCATTCAGGAGAGGTGTTGGTGGTGCAGAAAGGTAAAGTCACCCTTAAGTGTATAGGAGAAAGTGAAGGGAAGGTGAAATGGCTGCATGGAATCATACCGAACGCGTCGAGAATCCTCGCCTTGTTGGAAACTGCAATTTCCGACCCCAAACTGTGCAGGATTTCTCTATACTCGGCTGTTTTCGACCTGCTGCAAGCGGATATGAGCGCCACTTTATCACTTTCCAGCCAGGCAATTCTCGCAGAAAAGCTACTTTCCGAGTTCGCAGACTTCCCTCCTTCCGGCTCAGCAGCCTTCTCCACAGTGCCTGCCTCTGTCTGCGACCTGTGTCGCAAGTCTCTCTTCTGCTTAGGCCGCCAATGCACCTGTGAATTAGTCGTGTGCAAGCGCTGTCGCTACGTCCCCCACTCCTGTGCTGAGCCTTCCTGGTCCTGGGTGCAGGTCGCAGACTTCCGAGACCTGCGCTTGGTGAGGGAGGCGCTAGTGAGCATTCAAAAGAGACATTTGCAGTCATTGCGGAGAAACTAGAGCTAAAAGTTACCCTAAGAGTGTTAATGGAAATCGAGGTTCAAACAGACTTATCGATGCCAGTTCTGTCGGCTGCAAGGACTCCCAGGCCACTGGCCTCACTGAAGCCCGCTTTCAGGCCTTCCTTTGACTGTGCAAACCCTTGTCCCACCCTCCAGCCCAAAACCCTCATGCGCAGACCTGCCAACTCCTGCTTTACCCACTGCACTGCCGTTAGCGGCAGCCAACGATCTCGCAAGACCCAGTCGCAGGCGCCCTGCTGGCCGACAGAACTGATGCGCACGTTTCAAAGAACTCACAGAGCACGACAGAACTCAATTAAGCTGCCACTCCTGGAAAAGACCCCCAGGCGACTTGTGCGCCTCAAGAAAACCTTGGAGTTCCAATACTCGGTCATCGACCAGCTGCTGAGGTAACTACTGTTAGACTAACTAGAGGTCTCTCGCGATGTTTTCCCCTGTTACTGATAGGACGAAATAGACGAAATCCGTAGTCGCTCGATTGCCTTTGTAATCCGTATACACATCCCCGTCCTTGAACAACACAAGCGTGGGATAGCTCTTAACTCCATAGGTCGAGGCAGTGGCTACCTCTACAGGCGAGTCCACCTTGGCAAAGACCGCCTGGGAGCCCTTGGCCTTGAGGAGGTTGGCGGCTGCGCTAAAGTCTGGGGCGAGTTCTTTGCAGTGTCCACACCAGGTGGCGTAGAACTTCACGAACACGTAAGGGTGGGACTGCAGGAACGCTTGGGAGTTCTCGTCTGTGAGGACGACCACGTTTTCATCTTCGCCTGCGACTCCCAAAACCAACACGGCGACCAAAAGGAAGGGAGATAGAGCCATTAGTTAGCAAGAAGGACTAAAGGTAAACCGGGTGGACTGATAGACCACTGCTTTTCCCTTAGATTTAGCTTAGTAAGTCCTCTTCTCCGCTACTATAATGTCCCTTGCGCACCCTCGAGACGACCCTCGCGACCCCTACCCAGACTTCCACTTCCAAGACTCCTCCAACCACCAGCAGATCCTAGCAGCCATCGCAGACCTCAAAACCGACAAAGAAGCGCTCAAATCCGCCCTCAAAGCCGCCCTCCTCAAAAGAGACGAATTGCTGGAGAGACTCGAAAGCTTCAAGGAGACCGCTCGCCTGCACATCGAAAAGCGCCGCCAACTCGAGATTGAAAACTTACAGCTGAAAAGAGACAACGGAGAACTGGTAAGGAAGGCAGAGGCGTACAGGCGGGAAGTCCAGAAGCTAGCGAGTGCGAGAGAGGGGGAGCAGCTGGAAGTGAGGGAACTCATAGAGAAGGCGAAAGGCTTGGAGGAAGTGCAGCGGCAGAGAATGGACAGGAGTGAGTATGCAGTGGATGGGGACTTGCAGAAGTACGCTCAGTTTATGTTGGAGAAGCTGGAAACGCAGCCTGAGCTTTTGAGTCTGTTTCGAGGGCGGGTCAGCACACTGCGGCAATTCTGGGCCTCTCTGCAAAATGGGAAATATGCGGAGTGTTTGTTGAAGTGCTTCCAATTTGTGAGTGATTTACTGGTCTATCGGTCCCACAACGAAGAGAAAAGGAGCCGAGTGGACTCCCCTTCGAAGTCTGTCAGCTGCCAAACGCTCTGCGACCAGGGCACGAACACCCAGCAGTCCGAGGGCGTGCAGGAAAGGACTCCTCGCTTTCCCGCCGATTGGGAAGCCAAAAAGCCTGCAAACGACCCTTCCTCCCGACTCCTGAGTCCTAGAAGCCTCCACAGTGCCTCTGTGTACTCCCCTAAAGCCTATCGCTCTGAAGACGGCTATGCGAAGCTAATGGATGAAAGCGAACATTTGCTTTCCTCCCTGCACTATCAAAGTGATCGACTAGTGAAACTGAACAGCCAGTTGCAGCAGACCATGCAGAGCAGTCCCAGAAGGTCGCCACAGTACAGGGACATGACCCCTTCCCAGTTGTTCAGGGACGAAAGTGCGACTTCTCTGCGAAAGCCGTATATCGGCATCCCGTCCAGTCCACAGTCTCTTCAGCCTGTGCTGGAAACTCTAAAAACGGAGGAATTAAGCAGCGATAAGGAAGTCGCTGAGTCCATTCCGGAGGCAATTTCCAAGCTTTCCCCGACTTCCGGGGACGTCCGAGAGCCCAAGCGCCTGCGCAAGCCTGGCACTACAGCCACCAAGCCCCGCAGTGTGCGCAAGTCCCCTCCCAACTCCCGGGCCCTGCAGTTCAAGACTGATGTAAGCACTAGACAGGAGCCTGTGCTGCCGCCTCTGCGCAACTTGCAGACTTGGGGCTCAGTCTCCGACTTCTTCTCAGGGAGCAATCGAGAAACTGACAAGACGGAGGATAAGGAAGAGCAGGAAAGACCACTCACAGACCGGTCCTAGTCTTTAGCCTAAGTCCCGCTTTGGACGGACTGTATAGGCAGGGAAAGGAGTAAATATGACCGAGGAAAGTGGCAGTGCAGTGCATAGTGTAGTTGCAGATGTGGACTTGTGGGTGTTTCTGGCCTTGCTCCTGTCCTGCTTGGTCGTAAATGTCCGCCACACTGTGCACATCCCCACCTCCGCAATATTGAGGCTGGCCGGCCTCCTACTGCGGACGCTTGGACGATATGTGGGCACCGTGAAATCCGCAGTGGGAGTGATGGACAGCATCGAAGCGGAGACAATGCTGCTGGTGTTCCTGCCCGCCCTCATCTTTGAGTGTGCGTTTTCGACGGATTGGTACTCCTTTAAGCGGGAAATCGAGCAAATCGCTCTATTGGCGACTTCTGCGGTAGTAGTAGCTTCGATCCTTACAGCCCTGGTCATTCAGCAAGTCCTGGGCTTTGGTGAAGTGTTCGACTGGTATGCGGCTTTGATGCTAGGTGCGATTCTATCAGCCACGGACCATGTGGCTGTAGTTGCACAGCTGAAGGAGGTTAATGCGGATAAGCGCCTGGAAACGCTAATTCAGGGGGAAACGCTTGCGAGTGAGGTTCGGTTATAGTGATTTTCACTGCTATGATGAAAGGAGCTGTAGGGTCGCTTGCAAAACGCGAGGAAATTGCAGAGTTATTCTTCCGACTCTCGCTCGGAGGAGTGGCCCTGGGCCTAGCTTTCAGCTTCGCAGTGTCAATTTGGCTGAAAAGACTAGTGAATGAAGCCTTACTGGAAACCCTATTGACAGTGATCACCACTTATTTGCTTTTCTTCACTGCCGATGCCACTCAAAGGCACTGCTCAGGTGCCCTCGGAACCGTGACTTTCGGCTTTTACATGTCCGCATACTGCAAAACTCTCCTCAGTCCTTTGATTGAAAGGACCTTCCACGACTTCTGGACCCTCTCGCGACCTGCTTCGAATCCCTGATTTTAGTCCTGGCGGCATGCAAATGGGCCTGTTTCTGATAGACTTCCAAAGTCTCGAGTACTCAAACATCGCTTCCCTGTTTGCCCTGTTTGTCCTACTTCACAGTGTACGGGCTGCTACAGTGCTACTGCACTGGCCTTTACTACGTGCAATGGGGTATGGGTGCACCTGCAAGGAAATGATAGTACTAGTGGTCGGAGCTCTGAAAGGGACTATGTCAACAGCGCTAATAGTGCACCACAATGAGGCCTTTAGTGAGAGAATTCGGGACTTAGTGCTTTTTTGGAGTGTGGGAGTCAGTGCTTTGTTGGTTACCTTGGATTCTATGCTGCTAAGGTGGACGATTCGCTCGCTGGGACTGGAAAGTATGACGGATGTGCAGGAAAACATGCTCATCTCCGTCACTTCCTCCATACTGCTGTCTACACATGCACAAATGACGGCAATGCAGGAGGACGAAGCCTATGCAATGGTGAACTGGGACGTAGTGGAAGTGACCGCAGGCCCACGAGCCCTCTTTCAGGACATGCTGAAGGCCACAAAGGTGGACAGACGCCTATTGAGAGCCAAAGTAACCGGCCCAATGGCTGAAATCCTGCAAAGAGTTAGCCTCAACGTCAAAATAACCGATTCCGACATCAAGTTAGAGACCTATACGACTCTAAAAGGCCTGTATTGGCGCTTATTCGAGGAAGAGAGTTGCTATGGGGCCTCCACAGTCCTCCTAATCGAGTTTACCAATAGAGGCCTAGACTGCGAATCTCAGCAAATGAGCGACTGGACCTTCCTGTCCGCTCAAATCTACCCTCAAAAGTCCCTCCGCGCTCTGCACATTGTAGGCAGAATGCCGCTCATAGGCCGCTTTTTCAAGGCTTGGGAGTACAGCTACATAAAAGCAGCCTACGACGTCACTCGCAACTTCATCACCGCTCATACTAAGGCGGAGGAACTGCTGGGCGACCTGGAAATCGACATAAACAAGGAAGTGTTTAGGAGGTGATGAAGGAACCGCATGTGCAAATCTCTATTGCGAAGCAGTTTTCGACGGAAAACATCACTGATAATTACCTCGAAGTCTGCACTTTTGTGCAGACTTACCAAGCGACTTCCACACTGCTATACAGTGAAAAGACGCTTATCGAGGAGGCGTATGAAGAGGGAATCATCACGGAAGTGGAGTTTTCAGAACTGAGCGAATCCATCAATGAGAAACTGAAGCAACTGCGGGACACGCCCGACCCCAAGCCGCCCTCTTTGCAGGAAATGCTGCTAACTTGCAGTCTCCTCCAAGTCCTTTCCACCGAGGAAACAGCGCACTTGATGCAGGTAGTCCGAGAAGAATCAGTGAAAAAGCATACAATTCTATTCCGCATAAGTAGTGAACTCAAAGGAGCTTATGTGGTGTTGAAGGGAAGAGTGAGGGAGACTGGAAGTGGGTACGAGTAGGAACACTGTCCTGGGGACATAGTGGGCATTCAGTACCTTTGCCTAGTTTCCTGAGGACCAAGACCGCGGCTTATACGCAGATTTTGACCACTTTTGGGGGTATCCCTATTGAGGAAGTTCGGAATTGGATGCAGAATGTGGACTTTGAAAGGAAGATATGGGAGTTGGGACTGAGGCAGTGAGAGTGTCGAGAGAGCAGTTCGGAGAGTTAGGCGGTCTGGAAACTTCCCAATTGAACACTGTCCTCGCCAACTGCGACTTCGTGAAGGCGGAAAAAGGTTGAGAAGTGAGGTTGACCTATGGAACAGTGCTGCTCAAGGGTCGACTTTCCAATGGATTTCGAGCGTTTAGTTACTTGCAGGCTGAGGAAAGCTGTGCATTGTTGCAGGTCACAGAGGACCTGGGCCAGTACATCCGCAGTTCCCCAACTCTCTTTGCCGCTGTTTGCCGCTTTGCAAGGCCCAGCCAACTCGTCTAAAACTGACTCACACCAAGCCACTCCCCCACCCCACAGAAACTCCACTTCTCCCTATCACCCTCCCTACCCGGCCCAGCATAGCCAAAGAACTCCTTTCTCGTCTACACAAAGTAAGGACTGCCACCAGCAGAGTCGTCCCTGAGCAACTGACAGAGGAGGAAATGCGGCTGTACGAAGGCAGTCCGAGACGGGACTTTCCTAGATAAAATGCGCAACTATGGCTTGGTAAAAAGCGCCTTCTCCTGGCCGGGCAGGGGACGCAGTGTGCTGGGCGGCTGGGCAATTGTGGGGCCGAATGCGTACAGAGCTGTGCTCACGTTCGGACTTATCGCTGTGCCCGGAGGCTGCTTTTTGGCCTTTCCAGCCTGGGAACTGTGGCAGGAAGACGAGTCTCCCTGGGTATTTGCCTTGGGCATGGCGCTACTAACAGCCACACTGGCCTTAGAAGTACTGATTTCCCTCTCAAACCCCGGCTTCCTCCCCTGCCAGAACTCCTCCTACTCCCTAGGACCACTGGGCGCTGTGCCCCTGTCCTTCCTCAACTCCTGTCCCCAGAAGTACCTGGAAATCGCTGTAAACGGAGCCTTGACAAGGCTGAAGTACTGTCGCTCCTGCTCGCTTTTCAGGCCGCCGAGGACTGCGCACTGTGGGAAGTGTGGGGTTTGCGTGGAGAGGTTCGATCATCACTGTCCGTGGGTGGGGAAATGTATAGGGAAGCGCAATTATAAGCAGTTTCTGCTGTTTGTGGTGACTTTGAGTTGCATGGAAGCTTATATGTGGGCAGTTTGCCTGGTCAATATACTGAAAAAGGTGAATTCCCAAGGGATCGAGCACCTCTCCTCACAAGAAATCCCCGAACTAGTCCTGGGCGCCTACTCCTTCTGCGTAACTGCCACCCAGCTCTTCTTCTTCTCAGCCTCTCTGAGTCTTTTCCACGTCTACATCGTCACTCACAACGAAACCACCTACGAACGGCTCAAAAAGACCTGGCAGCAGCGAGGCCAAAACCCTTACGACCGGGGCACTTTCTATGAGAACTGCTGGGAGGTGCTGGCTCCACTGCCTTCGCCGCCTCGCTTTCACTTGCGAGAGTTAGTGGATCTTTCTTCCATGGTTATCACGAAAAGTGCGCGAATGCGCTATTTCCTCCCCTTGGATGTGCGCACACTACCCACTGACGACAGTCCTTCCAAGAAGTATGGAGATACAGCCGTCACGGAGACGCAAATAATGCAAGACGGAAGTTCGACCACTGGCGGAACGAAGGAAGGACTGCGCAGTGCTATCAGTCCTTTAAACGAATAAATTGTGTGTTCAAGTGCTAGAAATCGCCTGTTTTCAAATCAGCAGGCGCAGACAGGCTGGAATAATAGAGAATGAGGCTGACTGTGAGGAGGCTTTTCGCTATGGCAGCATAACACTGCATAGAGCTTTGAGGCCAATCACTGAGGAACCCGTACTTTCCCTCACTGTATTGACTAGAGTGTATGCCTTTCTGACTAGAAGGCCTTGCTTTCCCATATTGATTGTGACTAATTGAAGAATTTGCGAATATATCAGTGTGCAAAATTATCCATTAGTTGCAGAATGCTGTAGGAAGTGAATGAGTTATTAGCAGTATGGGACAGTTCTCGCAGACGGCTCTGCAGTCTCACGAAATCTCAGTGAGTTTCTTCTACCTGGCCTAAAACGCTAATAGAATTGCCAATACAGCGCGAATTCCTCGACTCTATGCACTTTTTGCCTCTGTGGTTTTAGTTTATACCCTCAAATGTGCATAACTCTAGGCAAATGACGGCGAAATCGAAAATTATGTGCCGATTTCCGCCACTTCTCAAAGGAGCTTAACCTAGCAGACCGAACAGCAGTCGTCCCTCGGCTTCTCAGCAGTGTCCTTGTCCTCGACAGGCTCTGGGAGTTCGCCAGTGGGTGAAGGCGGCGTAGGCACTTGACTGAGAGAGTCTTCCTGACTGCCCCCTGAGGAAGCGGACTGACTGCGTTTGGAGTTGCGTTTCACAGTCGCCAGTTCCTTCAGTTCCTGGTCCTTGTGCTTCTGTCTGGTCTTCGTTATCCTCTTCCCCCCTCTCCTATGTCCCTTCCTCCGCACTCGCTTCTTCTGCATAGTCCTCACCGAGTGCGCGATCAGGAAAGTGCGCATGACCGTGGCGTGGAAAAAGGCCTCCGAAAGAGTGAGGAAGTCTTCATAGGGAGAAACAGCCGAATCACAAGCGAAGCCTGCAGCCAGGCAGTCCCGCTCTAAGTCCTCATCCTTGGTCTTTTTCGCCTGCTGCAGCAGCTTTTTGCGGCAGATGAAGGCGCGAGTGAGCGTTTCGGACCGCTGCAGGTTGGAAGTGGTGTCTGAGAAGAGCGGGAAGTGCGCAGTGTTGCTGCGGACCTTCCAGTTGTACTCCAGGGAGTGGAAGTACTCCTGCAGAACTGCTCGACTGGTGAAGTCCATGTCTGTGAACTCCGTCTTTATGAGGTCTTCCCACTCCTTCACAGTCTACCTTGCACTTACCCCTGTTTTGTAGGGAAGCACGAATTCCCGCTCTACCAGTTCGCCGTCCTTCAGTGAAGCCACTGAGAACACCTTATAGTACTGCTTGTAGTCCTGCAGGACTGAGTCCTTTTCTGCTATGTTGACTATCAAGTTGCCCTTGTTGTCCTCGCCCAGACGGTCTCGGAAGCCTGTGAGGAAGTTGGACTTACGGTCGGAAAGGTTGGAAAGCAGGTTGGTCCCGGGGGACAGGTAGTACAGGCCGAGGGCCATCACTAGCATTTGGAACCAGCGGAAAGCCACTTGCACGTCCTCGAAGCGAAGCACCAGTATCTCCGCAGGCTTCTTTAGCAGAACCACTTTACCAAACTCGATTTCTTCAAGTGCAGTAACAGCTGCATAGTTCAGTTCTTTGGCTGCTGCAATCGCTAGGCTGCCGTAGGTCACTTGGAAGCTGTCCAGTACTGCTTGGTTCTGGCTCGGCATCATGAACCGGTTCTTGGGCGAGTCTGGGACTGCGAGGGACCAAAACAAGGCTCGCATGTCAGTGCTGAGCACCACAATTTCAGCGGAAAGGAAGCTTTTCGGAGGGTCACCGGGCAGCTGTTGGTGCATCAGCAGTACCGGGTAGAAGCGCGCTAGTCGCAGCTTGGCGAGTTGGTGCAGTCTGGGCACACTCACGATTTCCTTCAACGCCTGCGGCTCCGCTGTTTTCACGACTGTGCGAGGGACGCGGGCAGTAGCAGGCTTCTTAGCCCCAGGCGTTTCCGGCTGAGAAGGCGCAGTTTCGGCTTTAGTCTCCAGTCTAATATTACGAAAGACTTGCTTAGTGGTCTAGAAGCTTGGACAGGCCGGTGAGACGACTCTGGACCAGGAGTTGACAGCGACGGAATTCGCCGTTCAGGTAGTAGGCGCCGAAGAGACTGCCCAGGCCTGCGCCCGCTGCAATGCGCATAGCCCCCGCTCCCCACTTCTGCAGGCCCACGAACATCGCCATATAGTAATGGCAGCTTGGACTGTTTAGTACTTGGGAGTTACTCTGCTGGGAGATGTATTCGGCTACAGCGTGTTTCTAAGGCAAACAGCCATACACTAATCTCAGTACAAAAGGCTGAAAGACTTCTCGTCTCTTCAGCTAGCACTTCTCAGTTTCCGCCTTTTCAAGCCTCCCCAGTCCCAGCTATTCCGAGCACCCGTAGTTACCTGCATATGTCTGTCTTTTATGTCATACCATATTCTCTCCACTTCCCTAAGTCAGACTGCAGCCAAACTGCAAGAAGAAGTTCCAGCCAACCGAAATAACAGCCGACCCAGAGCGGAAACTACAAGGAAACCAACCAAAGAAGCGGTTTTCTATAAAGGAAAATCGCTTCTGAAGCCTTAAAATCAGCATGGGAATTGAGCTGCTTCAGCTAGGCTGAGAACGGCGCAAGTCACAGACATAATTTCCCATACTTGGTAACCCAAGCCATAGGAACTAGTAAGGTAGGAGTTAGAAAAAGCCTGGCAAAGGGCCTGGTCGTTGCTTGTCCTCTCCAATTCCTGGCAGCCAGCACCTCTCCTCTCTCTTTTCCTCTCTCTTTTCCTCTTTGTTTCCCCAGGCGCCCAGCATCTCCGTCAACTTGGACACGACGACAGGGACAGCCTCTAGGTACTCCCAGTCGATCTCCAAGTGCTGCAAGTAGTGGTGCTTGAGGGAGTGCTTGTAGGCGAAGGACCGCTGGCACTGGGCGCACTTGAAGGGACGGATGTGCAGGTGGTGGGACTCGATGTGCTTTTTGAGGTTGTAGCGGGTGCTGAGAATGCGGCTGCAGTCTTCGTATGGACACTTGCTAGGGGCCATTATAAAGCTTAGTTGCTAATAGCTGGAAATAATGGCTTTGAGGGACTTCAAGAGAAAGTCCACCGCTATTTGAGCATTAGAAAGCAAGCAATTCTCCCTAATTTCAGCGTATGTGGCACTTACTCAACCTCTAGCTGCCTGCTTATGGGCGAATATCATCAATTTGTATATTTTACGAGAAGACAATAGCAGAAAGCACTATGATTATTGCCTTTTTCGCAACTATTTGCAGGCTTTACTCTGAGACAATAGGCAAATGTATGGTATTTTGGCGTTCCTTCAAGTTCTAAGCAGCCAAATGTCAATATTTCACTGATCAGTGTACAGGTATAGAGGTATGGACTACGGACTAGTCCTTAGGTTGGAAAGAAGCACAGTTGGTAATACCAAAGCCTTCATTAGTCTATCACCGTACAGATTTGCCTTCCTCAGATCCCTGAGTCAGCGGCTCTACCCATGCACTAGTGGAACCGCGCTAGACTCTAACTAGTCGCCCTTGAGGCCAGCCGTTCGCCGCAGTTCATGTGTGGCCCGCTTCAGCAGAGACACTTCCTCTCGAGCGATTTCCAGCAACTTCTCTGCATGCGGCCTAAAGCACGTCATAAAACTCTTCGCCTTCTCCAGCTGTTCCTCCGAATTGACCGGCACAGGGTTCTCCCACTGATGCAAGTGATGCACCAGTTTCGAGCAATTCACCTCGATCTGAAAGAACTCCTTGAACCTGCTCCTCTGCAGCCGCTCCACCTCCAGCTTGTATTGGTCGTGCTGGGAGATGCACTTAGCGTGGGCGAGGTCGACGCATTGGTCCTCTATGGCGGTAAAGAAGAAGGTGCTGCGCTTGGTTTGCATTGAGCAGGCTGTCACTTCTTTATTGAACTTGTCCAGCTCGGAGTTTATTTTTGCGCCTTCGGCTTTTAAGTCCGCAGCCATTACAAACAGAAAAGGAGCTTCTGGAAGGCCTAATAGTCACATTCCGGGCACAATTAGATCTGAGAAAAGTTGCTGAAAAGCGGCGATGATCGCATTTTGAGTTCTGGCTGTCGTTACACCATTCGTGCCGATGCGAAACCATATAAATGTCAGCGATCGAAAGACCCAAGCCGCTGCCTTTAAGTGACTTTCTTGGCGGCTCAAGCACTGCTCCCGACCTTTCGCCCTTCTCAGCCTTGTCTCCATTCGACTTTTCTCCCTTCCCGTACCTTACTCCCGACCCTACGCCCGTTCCCAATAAAGTTCTAATTCCTTCTCTCGGGCCCAAGCCGCAGTTAATCCCCGTCAACTCCAAGCAATATCAGCGCATCCTGAAGCGCAGACACGCCCGCAGCCGAGAGCAGCCCTTCGTGCGCAGAGCCAAGTCCTACCTGCACGAGTCCAGACACAGACACGCAGTGATGCGGAGCAGAGGCGCAGGCGGGAAGTTCGCAGGGAAGGCAGAAAAGGAGCAGGGCAGGAAAGGCAGGTTCAGTGCTTTCTGCAAGGTGGTGGAAGAGCTGGCAGATAGGGAAGTTGACGATTAAATGCAGGGCGTTAAGTGTGATATGGGTTTAGGTACAGTGAAAGCCATGATAGTACTATTTTGGAGACTTTGCGTTCTAGCAGAGTACAGTGAAGGAGTTGATTTCGGCTAATTGGCAAATTAAGAAGTCGAAATAGGCGCAGA
>Ga0247837_1004077_pt1 | contig 24048 bp, 18 predicted proteins | sample LaCtaG_2_FD_187115 | JGI IMG/M metagenome (GOLD analysis project Ga0247837, IMG submission 187115) | Freshwater microbial communities from meromictic Lake La Cruz, Castile-La Mancha, Spain - LaCruzMarch2015_14.5m | ecosystem: Environmental > Aquatic > Freshwater > Lake | place: Spain: Castile-La...
CTACAATACTGCGAACCTACTACTAACTAGACTGAAAGCGTCCTTGATTGCAATTCTCGCAGCACACTGCCCAGTTGCAATAAGGTGTGATATGAGGGCAAACAGCTTGCCACAGGAGTTGCTTCTTGCGTCCATAGAACAGTTCCAATATCACAGTAGTGGTCTCCCAGTCGCTCTGTACGATGCTATCGTTGAGTTTAACTAAATGCTCTTGGTCAATAGGGGAGGAAGAGGGCGGCTTGGCTGTTGGCTGACTTTTAATAGTGGCGAAATACGCTGTCGGCTGAGCAATCGCAGGGTAATACTGTTGCAGCCACTGCTGTAACTGGATAAAATCACATCTGCGAGATTCATCCACCTGCAGCATCCCGGGCAGCATAGCAGCAATGCCAGGGTACATCAACCCTTTTTCACCAGCAATCTGACTCACATCCGAGACATGCTGGTCCAGCTTCGCTTGCAGCATTGTCATGTCAATCAGGTCGTCCGGCTGCCGAAGTTTTGCAGCATACAGCAGCGTGACTCCCAGAGAAAACACATCCGACTTGACAGGGTCGTGGAGGATGTCTCGCTTGGTCTGTGAACTGTTGAAATGCTGGTACTCTCGCTTGAGGATAGGACTGAGGTACAGAGGAGTGCCTGTGAGACTGTGCTCCAGGCCTCGGTTGGTGCTTGCACTGCCGAAGTCTCCTACTTTGTAAGTGATATTGCCAGATGAGTCTTTGGAAAGGAAGATGTTTTCCGCTTTGATGTCGTTGTGGGAAAGCTGCATACGCTGCATCTGGGCGAAGATATCCACCACCTGCGCACAAATCGTCAACAGGTCTTCCTGTGAGAAGTACTCATACCCTCGCTCTCTGCGCTCAGTGATTTCCTTGGCCAAGTCCTTGTCCATGCGCTCCATCACAATCATCACTTTATCAGGCTTGATGCTCCACCCATAGATCTGGCACACATTCACACTCGGGATACGTCTCTGATTGATGCACTCCTCAATGTAGACATAAGGCTCGAGCATGCCGTGGCAGTTGATTACTTTGACTGCCACTGGAGTGGACGGGTAGCCGGGGCGTTGGTTGTAATCGCCGAAGTAGATGAGGGTCTTGCCTGTGGGGTCGCGGTAGATTTCACTCAGGTTGTAGAGCTGTGCGTCCTGGATTTCCACCATTACTTTAGGCGGAATCTATGAAAACGTCCCAATGGACCATTCCTCAAGCGGACTATGGTTAGGCTGAGTTCTGTGAGGCATTGAATTGTCAGAGTAGATGTATTAGGCATTGAGCTTAGGGAGCCGCCACCAAGCGCTAAGACTGGTTTCTTCCTTAGTCCTCCTTTCCCACTGTTTCAAAGTTCCTTCCTACCTGTGCCCCTCCTCGTCCTGCAGCTACCAACCCACTTATCAATGCTTGTGGCAGCCATATAAAATGCACCTCAAAGCAGTGGTATGAATTACGCAGGTGGAACTCACAGCCTACGACCTTCTGAGCAACTTCAAGCGCTCCAAAGCAGCCAATCGTCCAGTCGGCCTGTCAGAACTGGAAGATCAGATTGCCACGCTGTTCGAATGGGCCTTCAAGTCAGTGATAAGAACTCCTAGAGGGGAAGCGCCCTCAGTGGCTTTGGGCCGGCGGCTGGCCAAGGCTGAGGAGCAAAGGGCTGTGCCGAGTGCTTACACCAGTCTGTGTGGGTCTCCTAGAGGGGAAGCGGAGCTAGTCACCTCTGAGGTTGTACGACCCTCGGTTGAAATCCAAATCTTCGCGCCTGAAGCGCAGACAGAACGGCCTCAACTACAGAAGAAAGTCCTCAAGTCGCCAATTTCCCCTACAAGTGACTCGAGTGATGGCCTGGCCAACACCTTGCTCCCGCCCACTCCCATCACTCTCGCCCGCAGCCAGCCTATGAGTCCCTTAGGCCTGCGGGCTGTCAGTCCTTCAGCCCTGCCTGAGCTATCCCCATTGCGGCAATTGGACTTCTCGCCAGTACGCGAACTTTCCGCTGTGCGGGTCTCGAGCCACAACTTGAAGCCTCGGAGCAGTGCCTTAAAGATCTCAGCCCGCACACTACTGAAGCCCAATCCCTTCTCTGAGGTCTCTGCAAGAGTTGTGAGACACAGTGCGGAGAGAGGGGAGGTCCGGTCTCAGTCACAGAACAAAGGACGCTCAAGACCTCTGGCGCTTAATGGGATGGCAGCCATAGCGGGTGTGTATGGCTCCATCCGAGCACCTTCTAAGGCAAGACTGGGTGCACGGGAGTGAGGCGTTAGATAATGGGCTGCTGCGAATCTTGTACAGCGTCACAACCGACAGAAACCGCTGCAGCAGAGCGGCTCTGCATTGAAGAGGTGTCTTGGCACCCCTCCGCACCTGCTTCTCTGCAGCCCTCCCCCCGGTCCTCCCTGCACAGTCTGTTGGATCCGCTCAGTCCCCAGCTAGAAGACCCCACTGCCAGGGAAATCGTAGGCCTCGTAGAGACTTTGGAGGAACGTAGAGACTGGAAAGTGCACACCCAGGACTCAGTGTGCATCATTAAGTCGCTAGCGCCTGGGAATGGCCTCCGAAGCAAATCTCCGATTTTTTCAGTCGAAATCCACTTCGGTACGGTTATTCCCCGAGAGCAAGTGCTGCATGTGCTGTACAGTCCGCCTGCAAGACTGCGATGGGACCAGGAAGTGGTGTTGATGGAAGAAAGGGAAGTCGGAGCCAATAGTTGGCTGGTGTACAGTGTGACGAAGCTGCCGTTTCCCTTCAAAAGTCGAGACTTCTCGGAAAGACGTGTGTTGGTGGAAGGTAGCGAAGCAGTAGTCGTGATACAGTACTCAGTCGGCCCAGACAAGGGAGGATGGGAGACAACCAACCGCTTCGAAAGGGCGGAAGAGCACTTTTCCTTGACGAGGGTGGAGCAGGCGGAAGACACGACTACGGTGCAGATCACCAGTCAGTGTGACTTGAAGTTGCCCGTGACCCTGTCACAAGTGGCTCCTCAGGCCGCCCTCCGAATGAAGAGCTGGGCCTACCAGCTCCACAAGGAAGTCACAAACTCGTTTTCTGCCTATGTCTCCCCTAAGAATAGCGCCAGCAGTTACACCCCAGGTTTAGCCCTCTGTCCGCTCTATTGCTTCGCCTTAGGCTGCAGGAATGTGAGAGGTAAATGGATGATTACCAATTTGCCTGCTACTACACAGACTGTCCTCGACGCTACAATACCAAATTCAACCTGCAGAGACATATCAACACCCAGCATCTGAATATACGCAACTTCCAGTGCGACTTCTGCGAGAAGCGCTTTCCCAGCAAACAGAACTTGAGAGAGCACAATTACATTCACACCAATGAAAAGCCCTTTTTCTGCAAGTACGAAGGCTGCGACAAGCACTTCCGCCAGAGCTCGCAGTTGGCTGTGCACCACAAGATTCACAAGCGCAGAGAGGAGCCCGCCCAGCCCTTGCTCCCTGACATCTGCGTCGAGCGACAGCTCCAATGTCCCCGTCTCCCGCTTCCCGCCAGTCTCAGTAACCCGCTTTAGTCTTCTGTCTTTGAGAAACGAGCTACCATATGCGCCTCGTCACTGATGTTTCATGAGCAAGTGAATTGCAACTACTGCATTGCATGCGCGAGAGGAAATGGCTTCTTAAACCTCTAAATCAACTTGTTCTTTCAATACTTGGAGAGAGGACTCAGTTATTAGTTGGCAGGTGATATCAAATCGTAGTTTGGACTGAATACAGCACAGGGGCTAGTTGAATGTAGGTTTGGACTGGTGCTAGGCAATTAGACTTGCAGGTGCTAGTAAGAAACTTATTTTTTGCGAATCTTAGGTCAGTCCAATATACAACTTCAATAGTTCTCGAGCTTTAGTGCTATTACGCCATGTGTTCCCATGCCAATCCGCTCCCTTGATGTAGCTCAGACTGCATCATTAGGCTAGGGAGGTCCGCAGCGCCTTATGCGTTACTGCGTTTCTAAGTAAAAAGATGCACCTCTCGACCATAACTCTGGCCTTTCTTGGCATCACGTATCAGCAGGTGAGTCTTTCCGAGTCTGACAACTCCTTGTCCTGCACTCCTGGCGAAACACTCACTTTGCGAGTGGCTTCCAACGCAACTACAGGCTACCTCTGGTACCTGGAAGTCCAGGAAGGCGCGCTAGGCCTGCTGCTGAACGGAGACACCGGGGACTATGTCGAGGAAAGCAGGGACGACGGTATGGTGGGAGTTGGAGGGTACCAGGACTTCAACATTCAGTGCAGTGGGAATGCGCTGCCTGGAGACATCTACACCTTCAGCGTGCTTCATAAACGGCCCTGGGAAGACAGCCCCATAGACTCGCGCTCAGTCACCATCACAGTCAAGTCTAGCTAGTCTTACTCTATACTTGAACCCGCTGCACGCTCGTACCTTCTCAGAGGTCCCACATCTGTCTTTAATATCTCTCCAAAATGGGCGCCTGCTGCTCGCAAGAGTCCAAGCCCATCACCTCCAAATCCCTGAAGGCCTGGTCCCGCGTCTACACCCGACTACTGGGCTCGCTGCTACGCACTCACTCCCTGTCCCAGTGGTACCAAGACACTTGTGCTGTAGCAGCTGTTTGGGACTCCTCTCCCGCCTCCTCGCTGGTCTTTCAGAACAGGTGGAGGTCCTTTGGAGCCATGGAGGAGAGAAATCCACGTCTCGTCTTGTGTCCTGGAGTGCAGAAAGGCAGGAATCTCTTTGAGATGATGGGGGAGGATTTCGGAGACAAATCCACTCCCATTGGCACTCTAATTGCAGTCTTTACCGACTCCTACCTCAGTGAGTTCATCTCTACACACAACCCCATCCTCTCTACTAGCGACCAAGTCCAAGCCAACTCCCAGCTGCTGGCTCTCTCCACGCTCCTGCTGCAACTCACCCAAGTCCTCAAATCCACCGCCATCGTTCTGTACAACGAAGTGGCCATGTGTCTCACCCGCAAGCGGCAGGACCTAGAAGACCTGATTCTGACTCACATCCTAAGTGAGGCGGTGGGCAGACTAGTGGAGGATCTGGCGGTAGTGGCGAAGGGGGAGTGGAAACTTAGTGAAGGTGCACCGGAAAGCAGTGAACTGTGTGAGTCTGTGGCCAAGTGCTTGCGGGAGTACGCGGAAACAAGCAACTTTGCACTTCGGCACAAGCTACTCACCACTGTCAGCGAACTTCTCTCAGAAGTCAGCGACTTCACAGTGCTGAGCCAGGTGTGGCCACTGTGCAACCTGCCCCGCCTCCCTGGCCTGCTCTACGCCTCTAAGCTGCTTCTAGTGGACGAGCCAGCGTGTCTGTCTCCACTCCTCTCTTCCCTTTCCACTATCTAAATTATTGATGGCTGCCACCAAGTCTCCCTTTCAGCTTGTAGCCTATGACCCTGAAGACGACCCGTATGCTATGTCTGAAAGTGAAGCCAGGAAGCCTCTGTCTGATGCAGTAATCAAGCAGTCTTTCCCGCAGATGGATATCGAGCCGAAAGTCGCATCAACAGAGACTGGGGATGAGTCAGAGGCAAAAACTGCAGTGAGGCCTAGTGAAGACCCTTTAAAATATGCAGGGCCTGAGAAAGAAGCGGGAACTCCGCCGACCACACTGCCCGAGGCTGAGACTCCGCATGAAGACCCGCCTCGGCCCGCAGTAAAGCACAGAGCCAAGCTTAAACGACGGGGAGCAGAACCGCTGTCTCCTAGCAGCTGCAAGTGCTGCCTAATGTAGTGTCTAAGAGGGAGAGGCCAAGTATCGCAGCTCTAGTGCCTTTCCATTCATTCATTTGGAAGCCCTCCACTACTGTTCATAACCTGGTGGGGAAGGTACACTGCTACTCGGGAGAATCACGAGTGAAGGTCTAAAGCCTGCATCCTTCAAAGTTTGTGCAGACTGGGACATATCCTAGGGACAAGCCTACCATTCCTATCCTGAGATTCTGATTGAATCTTCCTGCAAAGACCCATAAAGACGTGTTCGGCCTGAAAGGTCAAATAGTCCCTTACACTCGGCTGGCAACAGGGTGATTGGGTCCTGCCACTTTGGCAGTTACATCCAACCTCGTCAGTTTGCGCTCACACCTGTTCTTTCCCTCACTAGCACATTGTCTATCACTTCCGCAGAGGCGTAACCGTCCACTGCTCCCATCTCATCCAGCGTAATAATCTAATTCGAGATGATTGACCAAACAAGCGCCCTCGACAAAGCAGACGCCACTCACACGCTCAACCACCCACTGTCCTCTAGTACTCCAGTGCAAGAGCCCAAGCGTGAGCGCAAGTGCACGGACGTCTACTGTCTGGTGTTGTTCGTGTTCTTCAACGCGTGTCTGTGGACACTGAGTGGATGGTCGTACCAAGAAGGCGACCCGCAGCGACTTGTGCACGGCTGGGACCTGCACGGCGACTTCTGTGGCACCGGAAGTCTGCGCTCCCAGCCCTACACCTACTTCCCGCTGCCCAGTGAAAGCGTGGACGTCACGCTCTGTCTGCCCGGATGTCCAGTCGTCAATGCTGAGAACTCTGTGTGTCTCTACGACATCAATCAAGAGGAACTGCCTGAGTTCGGCTGCTACGACTCCTACCCCTCCCGTCCTTTCTACAACGACTACTGTTTGCCGGCGGACCGCGCCCAGCGAGCTGAAGTACTCACTTTCCTCTACTCTCAAGACCAAGTCATGACTCGAGTCATCGGAGACATTGCGAGAGTAAGGGTTACGTAGTCCTGGGACGAACTGGCCATCGCGGGAGTGGTGACTTTCGGAGCCATGATGGTGTTTCTAATTGCCTACAAGTGTCGCTGTAAGTGCTAGCCAGTCCTCACAGTGCCCTGCTTCCTGCTCGCCTTCCTGGTGATGCTGTTCCTCTTCGCTGTCCTCTGCTACTTGCTGCACGAGGAGAACTGGCGGGTAAATGGGCAGATATGCCAGCCTTTCGGACCTGTGCGAATGGATCAGTGCGACGAAGGAGACACAGCCCACGGCTACAGAGACTTGGCGTGGACAGTGGCCAGTATTGGCTTCTGCTGCGGACTGGCTTGTCTCTGCATCCTGCCCAAACTCCTCAAGGGGGAGCAGATCCTCAGACAGTCGTCCAAGGCCTTGGGCTGGCACCCACTGCCCTGGGTCTGTCCGCTGGTGGCTCTCATCCTAGGCACTGCTTTCTATGCCTACTTCATCACTCTTATCATCTTTTCCACCAGCGTCGGCCACCACTTCCGCAACGAAAACGACCAAACGCCCTGGTACTCCCTCTACACCTGGGAGTTCGACTCCGCGACCCGCGTGCTAGTGTTCTTCGACGTAGCCATGATCCTGTGGTGGTTTTCCTTCATCGCTCACTCTGTGGAGTTCGTGATTGCCAGCACGACTGCAGAGTGGTTCTTCAGTGCTCGGCCGAAAGACATGGTGACGCACTCAAGGAGGGCAGTTCACACTCTCTTCCGTTACCACTGCGGGTCCATTCTGCTTGCCTCCGTGCTTGTGCCTTCTGGTCGCTTCCTGCGCAACCTCTTCGGAGCTCTGAAGTTCGGCCTGCGCTGCTGCTTGAAGACCTGCCTAGGCTGCTCCATGATAGTCTGCAAGCCCTGCCTCGCTTCCTACGAACACTGGTTCAAGTACATGACTTCTGACTGCATTGCCTACATGGCAGTCATGGGCGAGCCTTTCCTGAAGTCAGCCAAGTTGGGTTACTTCATAGTCAAGCGCAATGATGCGCGGTTCAAGACGCAGAAGCTGCTGAATAGCGGCAACATGGTAGTGTGGCTGTTCCAACTCGTTATCATGCTGTCAGGAGTGGTCTTTTGCGCCTTTTGGATCCAGCACGACCAGGAAACCTTCAAGGAGCTTTCCAGCTACAAGATTACCTCAGTGACAGCGATGGCTATATATGAACTGTTCATTACATGGTTCTTTGCGCAACTCTATGGCTGCTTTGTGCGTGGGTCGATGCACACTTCCATCGTCGCCTACCTCATTGACTTCGAAGCCAACGAGGGCACTCGACTCCGCGAATCTGCCATTGCTGTCTTCATCAACGGACACAAAGCGCCCGACTTCCCCAGTGACATGGACGCCAAGCCGAAGGACGGCGATTCCAAAGTGGCTCCGGCTCCTGTAGTGTCCGAAGGACTGGTAGTCGAGAGCAAGTCGCAAGGAGGACCGGGACTGGCGGGACTGATTGCTACCTCTGGAGAGCAGCCAGCACATCCAGCAGAGCCCACAGTCCCAGCGCCGTCTGCTCAGCACCAAAGACATGAGACCAATCAAAGCGTGGGAGAAGACGTGGAAATGATCACCGGCAGGAAACCAGACCAAGACCAAGTCCACACCTAGCTAACCGTAGCGAGGCACTATGTCTATGAGAAAGTGAGGCTGTACACTGTGCAACTTGCTGTCAGTCTGCTAGGCACAAACCAGACAGTTGTAAATAGTCATATGAATATTGGAAATCTGAGTTCTCCACTGCATATAAGAGGAGTGAGAGCGGTATCGGATTTTTATAGGAAACAGGAAATAAGCTTGGTTTTATATCCGCGTCGCGTGCTGTCTTTTTAAACAAGTCATTTCCAATATTTTCTATAAATTTTCTAATAATGAAAATTGTGCAGATTACCTCGTTTGCCCAAGATTCGCAGGTTCTGGACCGACTAATGTTCTCAGACAGCATTACCCTCAGCCTTGACGGGACCTCAGGACGCCTTTCATCCACAGGAAGCCTGCCTTTTCTCTCTCTTCTAATCGGGGAGTTTGATGTGCTGGTCACAATGACAAGTGGGGAAGACGTGGTCTTCAAGTCCAGTTCCCTTGCGAAATGCGCTCAGTTCAGTATCAAAGGCAAAGAAGGGCACAAGTTACTACTGGGCAAGACTACACTCGAAAATGTGCAGAATCTTTCCCAGTCAGCGAAATCCCCCCCTCCTCCCAGCACAGACAAACTGTGCAGGGTCTGCTACGATGCAGGCAGTGAGGCCAACCCGCTGATAGCGCCCTGCAGATGCACGGGCGATACACAGTTCATCCACACCCAGTGCTTGCAGTCTTGGGTGCGTGCTCGCATGCCGCAGGACACGCAGGCAAACGCTGCTGTTATCCGTCTGCCAAATGCAGCCTACATGTGTGAAATCTGCAGAGGGAGTTTCCTTGCCAACCCCCAAATCTCTATGTACCAACTCCTGCAGCCCTACCTGGGCTCTAGCTCCTACGGCCTATACCGAATTGCCTGTCCGAACCGTGAATCCCAGATCGTCGCTATTCAGCTCAGCAGCCACGGAGTGAGCATTGGTAGAGCCCACGATGCTGACTTGTGCCTTGGCGACCTCGCAGTGTCCAGGAACCATGCGAAAGTGAGTCTACAGGGCGAGGAAATGACAGTGGCGGACAGCAGCAGGACTGGGACTTGGGTGCTGTGCAAGGAAGTGTCGCTGTTGAAGTACCGGACTATCGTTGTCCGTGTGGCAGATTTCACCATCGAGATGAGACTAAATTACCTTTGTTAGTACCTTTCAGCTCTGTGTAGTCTAACATATCGACTTAATCATATCCACGAACTCTCGGAACGTCACGACTCCGTCTCTCAAAGCCGCACTGCGACTCAACTCCTTCCACAAAGACTCACTCTGTGGGGAGTTGCCGAAGAGACTGACTTTCAGTTCACTGGCTGAAATAGTGCCGCTGTGGTCACTATCGAAGTGTGCGAAGGCAAGACGCAGGTTCTCATGTGAGAAAAGAGCGTGCTGGTCAATGGCAGACAGGAGGTATTGGTGGTAACTGATAGCGTCGTTAGCGCCCGGCTGCACAACCGCTGTAATATGTATAACTCTCGCTGCAGCAGATGCAGGAGACATTAATCGCTCCAGGCCTGTTCTCAGCTCTTCAGGAGTCAGAGTCCCGCTCCCATCAGTATCCAGCGCCTGGAACACCTCCGCATAGGCAGCTAATTCACTGTCCTTCATCACTCTCGCTATCAAGAAGTTGAGCACTGCACTCCTCACGGGAGTGATTTTGTGAGCTGTGAGTAGCTGCTTAACAGAGTGGTCCAGGACTTTAGAGGGGATACTGAGGTGGTGGGAGGCGAGCCAGGGGTCGGACAGACAGTCCTGCACAGAGGGACGAGAGTCTGGGCGTGCGGATAGCATATGACTGACTAGAGATTTGGCTTTAGGATTGATGTGCTGCCAAAAGTAGGAAAAAGCGATTTCAGGCTTATGCTTGCTGTTAAGCAGTTGGTGATAAGTGTCAGATGTGTATGGCAATTCGCAGGAAAGCAGGAAATAAAGGACAACTCCGCAACTCCAAACATCACTTACCTCACTTTTCTCCCTTTCAGGAGCCTCAGTCTGAGCGAACTCCTTGTCTTTCGCATGCACGAGTCCGGGAGTGCCCAGCGGACTCCGCACTTTGATCTCAGGCTTCCCCTGTCTCTCAACCAGCCAAATAGTGTCTGGAGCAATAGCGAGGTGCAGTCTTCCCACACTATGCACAGTTCGCAGCATACTAAGGACTTGAAAGAGGACACAGGCCGCCCAGTCCTCCGCCGCTGCCTTCCTCCTTTCCGCTATCAGTGATCCGCTGCAAGCCTCCGAAACCACGTAGAAACAGTGCTCATCCTGCACTACTTCCAGCACTCGTGCTAAGCTAGGGTGCGAAATGTCCATCCACGCCCCTGCTTCTACCGCGCAAGTGCGACTTTCGTGCATGTCTTTCACTGTGCCTTTCTTGTTCAATTGCTTTACTAAGCATTTCTGTCCCGTGGGTACATACTCTGCTAAGTAGACTTGGCAAGCTGTGGTTTTTGCGATGGTTTCCCGGCTGCGTTGGTAGTGAGTTTCGAAGGAGTCGCTGAGTTTCTTGATGGAATGACTGTCTCTAGGCAGCTTGCTAGGTTGTAAACTGGCACGCTTGGTGGCAGTTTCTACCCCTCCTTTCTGTGTTTTTGTGTAGAGATTGCTGGAGCGTCTAGTGTCAACAGTGGCTAGATTTGTTTTCACTGCATGTCCTAACTTGTGCCCTTTCGTAGACTTGGGCAGGGAAGAGGAAGCGAGGGGCTGCACGACCGGCAGGGCATGAGAATGTTGGGAAGGCGTGGGCTGGGACTCAGAGACTTTAGGCACTTGATCAGACTCGCGGTAGCAGCATCCTCCCATAGTTATTATCACTCTAAAGCAAAAAAAAAGTTCATCGTCCAGTAAGTCGACGTCCTTACCTTGCTAGCCGAGAGAAATACATTACTACACCATCATCTTTGTCATCAAGTCTTCGAACTCCTCAAAGTCCAATTCCCCGTCCCCCGATGTATCCGTCATACTGATCAGCTGCTGCCACAACTCCTCCATCTGCTCCACACCCTCCATCATCAGCAGTTCTCTCAGCTCCCCTGCAGATATCTGCCCACTTTTGTCCTTGTCAAAGCTGTCAAACACAACTCTGAGGTTCGCAGAGCAGAGCAGTTTCTCCGTGTTAATTGCAGCGAGCAGGAACTCAGAGTAGCTGAGAGCGCCACTGTTGTTGAAGTCGATAGTGTGGAACACTTGTTCAGCGGCAGCTTGCGATTTCGAGGAACTCATCCGTTTCCGCAATCCTTTCTGCAGCTCTTTGAGACTGATAGCCCCATCTCCGTCCTCATCCAGTGCTCGAAAGGCCTCCGCTATGATTGCGATTTCCTCCTTGTCCCCCATTCTCTCCAACATGTATCTCTCAACAGCCCGCCTCAGACCTAGAGGCGCTGCGGCTCTCTTGAGTCTCCACAGCTTCCGGCCCACTGTCCTGGACTTCAGTTTCGCCTTGCCTGCGTGTCGAATGGCCCAGGGGTGGCTGAGGCAGGCCTGGGCGGAGGGTCGGTTTTGACAAGCAGGGTTGAGAAGGCAGGAAACGAAGGAAATGGCGTCATGGCTAATGAAGCGCCAGCACTGCCCCCGGAAGTTGAGAAAGCCCTTCCTCACCTGCGCCATGACTTCGCCCGGAGTGTCGCCTGCAAAGGGGTACTGGCCTGTGAGTAGGAAGTAAAGCAGCACTCCACAACTCCAAATGTCACTTTTCTCAGTGTACTTCCCTGCCAGCACCTCAGGAGCCATCCAGCAACACTCCTCCGCCACCTGTGTCCTGCTCTCCAACGCCACCAAATGTCCCTCCCCCACACTCACTTTCATGGTCAGGCTCTGGTCCCCTGCCTCCGTCTGCATCAGTAGACTACTCAGCTGCAGTCTCCGCTGCGAAATGCCCAGCTGATGGCAGTAGTTGAGAGCGGAAAACACCTGTGCAAGCACCTTCCCTGCCAGGCGCTCCGTCATTCGCTCTCTTTTCCTGAAGTACCGCTCGAACTCCCCTACCAAGAAGTTCTCTGTGACTATGTACAGGTAGTGGTCGTCCTCGAGGAGGGCTAGAATGGTCAGCACGTTGGGGTGGTCGATTGCTCCGAATTGGCAGATTTCTCGATGGATCTGAGGCAGTTCGGACTCCAAGGCCAGCACTAGGTGCTTGGGAATCACTCGCACTGTGCACTCTTTCTTCAAGTTCTGCGGCAGCGCTTTCAGTAGCTTTTCCCCGGTTTTCAGCGTCTTGGTCTCTAGAACGTCGTAAAGCGACTCAAAGGGCTCGGTGAGTCTTTTCACTACAGTAAACCCTGCACTGAGAATCGGCACTGTGGCCTGCCTCTCACTGCCTTCGAAGAGCTGAGAAGAGAGACGGGAAAGCTTGTGGTTGGAGGAACTGGGGTCTTCTCGCTCTTTCTCGCATGCACAGCCCATATTGTACGGAATTTGTCTGTTTAAAGCAGGGAAGAGATTACACTAAAAGTGTTCTTTTAGCGTGAATAGCCATTTAGTCGCTACGAAATACGCGGGTGACCCAGGCTTTGAACTCCTCATAGTTGATTTCCCCATCTCCAGACAGGTCCACAGCCCCAACATAGACTTTCCAGGCCTCCTCAGTTGCCCCCTCTACCTTCAGTATCCTTTTCAGCTCTTCCACTCCTACCTTCCCACTTTGGTCCAGGTCAAGACTGTTGAAGGCTATGCGCAGGTTGTGGTCTGTGAGAACTTTGCGGTCGCTTGTGGTCATGACCAGGAACTCGGTGTATTCGATTGTGCCGCTGTGGTTGCAGTCGAGCAGTTTGAACAGGTTATCTGCTTCTTCGGCGGACTGCGGCTTGTTTGAAAGGGTGTGAATGCCTTTTAGTAGTTCGGCCTTGGAGATACGGCCGTCTGCATTTTCGTCCAGCTTTTGAAATAGCTTCTTTAGGTCGCCGAGCTCCGACAGACCCATTAATCGCGTGCATACGAAGGTTAGAACTGCTCGCTTCAGCGCATCCGGGGCGCCTTTCTTCTGTGCATTCGCCAGTGACTCTGCGAGAGTAGACTGCAGATCTGTGTCTACCGCATACTTGCGCAGCCACGGATGACTGAGACAGGCTACAGCTGTGGGCCGATTGGCTGGCTCAGTGGCCAGCAGTTGACTCAGCAAGTCTTTTGCCTTGATGCTCAGTTTTGAACCTAAACCGCTGAGCAGGACTGCGGGACTGGCGGCGGTCTCGCCTGTGCAGACTAGCAGCATGAGCATGCCTGCACTCCACATGTCACATTTCTCGCTGAAAACACCATTTATGCGCACTTCCGGAGCCAAGAAGTCGGACATTTCCCTTTTCAGCTTTTCCTGCTGACATCCCGAGCATGCACTCCCGAAATCCACTAACTTCAGAGTTTCCTCGACGCCTGGCACCATCACAAAGCTGCTCGGCCGCAAATTTCTATAAATGATATTTTGTCTCTGACTTGCACTGAGCACTCCCAAGATCTGAGTCATCAAAGCAGCCAGTTCAGCCTCAGAGAAGGACTTGCGGGTCTTTAAATACTGAGCGAAGTCCCTGCCTGGACAGCCCTCTGCAATGAGGTAGACAGACTTGTAATCCTGCACGACTTCCAGCAGCTTGAGGACGTTCGGGTGGTCCAGTTTGCGCCAAATCACTGCTTCTAGAGGCAATTTGTCGCTCCTTTGGTCTAACTTTCGGCAATTTTTGGAGATTTCTCTGATGGTGCAAGTCAGTCCTGTGGCCTTTTCCATGCCATGGAACAAAGAGGTAGTGCCCAGCCTAAAAGTGATAGTGTAGTGGTCACGGAAAGGCCCATTGAGCGTTCGGACGCTATCCACATCTCTGACATGCACTTTGAGTACTGAAAGGCGCCGACTTTCCTCTGTTTTGCTGCTCTCTGGGTGAGTGGAGGGACTGCAGGGCTTCGTATCAGTGCTGACTTCCTGCCGGTCACCGCAGCAACTGGATCCCATAATTACGTGTGGGTTAAATGGCCATTCATCAGAACATAAGAGGAGGCTAATCTAAAGCTTAGCTAGTGGCTTGAGATGCTTCAGTACTCCTGGAAAGGCTGTCTTTGCACTTATCGGGTTGGTGGTTTGCACCCAATTCAGTATCTTCTCATACACATTTCCGTCCCGGCAGACCAGTGCAGAACACAGTTCCCCCTCAGAAAAGCCGAAACTGTCCGCATAGGCCTCAGAGTGCTCCTTCACAGCTCTCAGTTTTTCCTCGTGCTTGCTGCTTATCTGCCCCGCCTGCTCCGCCGTCAGACTGCCAATGCGGATCAAAAGTCCTCTGTGTTCGTAGAGGAGGTGCAGGCCGAACACCTGGCGAAGCAGGTCTAGGGACTCTGTGGCGGAGGGAGAACAGCGGCTCACTGCTTGGACAAACTCCTCAAGAGTGAAGAGCCAGCACACAGCCTTGGTAGCAGGCACACTGGACACTTGCAGCGCCTTGCTCCAAACTTCCTTGCGAGTGAGTTTCCGTGCCAGTGCCTTGTCTTCACGGGAGGAAAGGAAGGTAGCATAGTGAAGGATGATTGCTCGCATGCAGGCAAGCTGAGTGGCAGCGGACTCGGGCAGGAACGCAGGCTGTTGCTCCGCCTTCGAGACAAGGAAGGCGAAGCGCGGAGTGGCTTCTTGCTTCTTTTTAATGGTTTTCGCAAGGAACTGGGCGACTTGTAGACACAGCAAGGAGTTGTCGCCTTCATAGGTGCAGCCTGGAAGTGCATTCACATACAGCATGGGCAGGCCTGAATAAGCCGAAAAGCCGTGTCCGCCGCAACTCATTCTGCAGGCTTCCAGCCCCTCCGCCTGAGTCCAGGTGTAGAAGGACTTGCAAGCGCAAGCCAACACATGCACTTCCCGGAGCAAAGATACATCTTCTTGCGCTATCTGCTTGGTGAGCGTTTCAAAGGCTCTGGAGAGTGCCGCTCCTCCGAAGATCATTCCGTACGTAGTGGCCATCAGCGGCAGCAGCTTCCTTTGCTGCATCTGGTAGTCCATCAGTCTTCTCTCCCGTCCTGGGTCCTCCGTCACAGTCTTGAATTGCGTGCGAGTATTGGAGTATTTGACTGCAATAGCAACTCCCTTGGCCAGAGCCAGCCAGGCAGCCCTGGCTATGAAGCAGCGCGTAGACAGCATCGCCAGATACAGCAACTTGGGCGCTTCAGGGCTGAGCAGCTCGTACTCCCCTGCAGGCGTCACAGAGGAAAAGCGACTTAGCATGGCCAAACGAGGCACTTTCACCTGCTTAAAGGCCATATAGCCGTTATCCATCATAGCAAATCCAAACTTGGGGCCGATATCTCCGATGGAAATGCCGGGAAGCGGCTCGTGAGAATTGGGGTCGCGGATGCGGAGGAAGAAAGGGTGGGGGCCGTAGTCTTTTCCCTTGCTCAGTACACGGGCGAATACGAGGGCGTGAGTGGAGGTCTTGCTGAGCACGCCGATCCACCACTTCGTGGCTGCAAGTGTGGGAGTGTTCAGTTCGAATTCGTCCCGAGCAGGGTCGAAGGTAGCGGTGGTCTGCAACCCCCTGACATCCGACCCACAGCCTAACTCTGTCTGCGCATAGCAGCCAATCAGTTGCAAGGCCTTGGCCGCAGGCACCCACAGGTCATACTGTTCCTTGGAGCAGAAGAGTTCCAGTGACTTCACCACTACATCGAAGTGCAGACTGATGGAATGGGCCTCACCGATATAGCGGCGGACTGTGAGGATTTCGTCATCAGAGAAACCACTGTTTTTCAACTCCTGCAACTTGGCGTATTGCTCGTAGCCGCGGTTCATCCACTGCACCCGACTCCAAATGTAGCGGTCGGGAGTGAGGGCGAAGACAGGAGTGGAGGCACAGAGTTCACGCAGTTCCTTCACTCTGGCCACTGGAACGGCTGGGAACGTGTCCTTCAAAATGAACTCAGCAATCTCTGCATACGGTCCAGCCATGCTTTTCCGCCCCATATACCCTACCCGCAGAGCCTAAACTGTCCACTCGCCACCAGCTTCAGCGCCAGCGCCGCAGCTTCGCTCGCACCCATCTTCCTCCCTTTCCCTGAAGACGCACAGTGTTCGTTGCTGCAGTCAGCTTTGCTACAGCCTGCTGTGAGTTGGAGGAAGGCCCGGGCCACTTTCTGCTTAATGTCAGACTTCGAAGTCTTAGGGTCGGGGAGGGGTGGAGAAGGGGAGACTTTGGCCTCTTCTGTTGGCTTTGAGTCTGGAAAAGGGGTGGCTGGGGTTGGCTTGTCGGGAGTTACCTGAGACTTAGCCTCTTCACTGGGCACTTTTTGCTCTTCAGTGGGAGCGCAGGCCGACCCCAGTTCCCCTCTCGCATGCCGCCACGCCAAGTCTCCAGACTCTCTCGGCTGCACTTCCCCAGTAGATACCACTCTGCCCTGCTGCAACTCCAGGTCCTCACTTTCATCCCTCTCCTGCATGCGCTTGAAGTCCGCAGGCTGCAGAGAACTGCGCAGTCTACGACTCACGTCCTTGGTGTATAGGGCTATCCACGGCTCAGGAACCTGGCCTCTTCGTTTCTTCACCTCAGCGAAATCCTTCGTGTAGCGCAATATGACGTCTTTCACTCCGTAAATCGACTCAGCGAAAACGTATGTAAGCTTCTTGCCCCAGCCCTGCTCATACAGCAGTGGAGAGTCTAACTTGGCTTCGCAGCTATCACAGTGCAGCCACCTCTTTTGCAGTTCAGACCAAGCCTCGTTCCATACATGGTCCGTGTAGTCCAGCACCACGCGAGTTTCATACCCACTGGCTCTCAGAATCAGTCCAAAGCAATTGGCCCATTCCCCGCACCTGCCAGTTCTAGTCTCCAGCAACTTGCCAGGGTGGTTATAGCGGGGAAAGCGAGTGATGTGGCCTTGGGGGCAGGAGTAGGTCTCTACACGTCTGGCTGTGTAGCGCAGTTCCTCGGCCGTAGGCTGGGCAGAGCCAGTGTTTTCAGTGGCTGCCCCACATTGCTGGCATTTCGGAGCATTGGTCCAGGTGAAGAACTCCGACTTGAACCAGGTCAGCAGCTGCTCCAAGTAGCCGTCCCTGCCTGGGAGAGCTGTAGACAGTGCAGCTTGCCGAGCTTCCAGAGTTTCCTTCGGAATCAGCTTTCTAGCGGCTTCCTGCAGTCCTGGGTCCTCGTACAGCCTCAGCACTTCTCTATTCCTCCGCATGCCTATCGAGAACTCGTCGATTCCTGCTCCGAAGTAGCTTTTCCAGAGAGTCTGACAGGCCTTTGTCAGCTGCGTACTCACTTGTTTCTGTGCTTCCAGTGGGTACCACTCCTCCTTCCTACAGGCAAAAAGACACTCATCCGTGCCAATACACTGACAGCGGAAGGGCTCTTTGTGAATATCCAGCTCTGCTGGAGAGCCAGCTCTACAGAGGCCTGCACAGCCCTGACAGACGTGCAAGTTGAGGACTTGGGAGGCAGGCTGCAGTGCAGGGGAGCTGAGGAACAGGCCAGTGCAGCACTCTGTCCAGTCACTGGGCAGCTGGTCTATGCGGTGTCGCAGGAGAAGACGGTTGGTAGGGAAGGAGATGCGAGAAAGGTCGATGTCGTCTGATAAGGGTCCGAAGCCGTCTAAAATCACGTCCAAGTCCTCCACAGACACGTCTAGCAGGGAAAACACTTGATTGCGCAGGACTTCCACAGACTCCGTCAAGTCTGCGTCCACTTCCAACTCGCGGCCTGCCACATCCACTACCAACCTCATTACAAGCACTAGTCCAATGCAGTCCTTAGGAAGCCCAATACTGGCATTACACCTGAGTTTCGCTCCATAAGGAAACTTCAACTTTTTGGTTTTTATCAGTTGGCCTAATGAGCGACCTTGTCCCTGACCTTGATACAGAGTCTCTCCTACCTGCGTCTTCCTCAGAACCCAGCATCAAGCCAATAGGGTACTCCCAGCTCTTCCAAGGCACAGGCCCGCGCACTCACCTTTACTTCCTTGTAGGCGCACTCAATGCTATCATAGTCCTCGGAACACTCTTTAGCCTGATGTTTCTAGTCATGGACAGTTCTTCGATGAAAGTGCGAATGAGGAGGATAGCCTCATATGGATTTGGGAGAAGTCAAGGAACGCATGCTGACTTGATGGAGGCATGTACAGGCTAGTGACCTCTGTCAAGACGTATTAGTAATTCTATTGCTCGGTTTGGCGCGGAAAGAAGCCCCAAAGGTCCGCAAGGCCTGCAGAGCTAGAGAAGCAGTGGAGGAACTGCTGGCTATAGGCTATCTGCAGTGCAGCCACCAAACCCTACAAATGTCCTAAATGGCCGGAAAGATTGTAGAAAGCCCGCAGATTTACTCATTGCCGCCCACCTTTAGCAGAAAGAGACTGAGGCCAAGGCCAAATTTCCAAGTCTTCCCCCCAAAGCCCATTCCCACAAAGCCCAGCTCTTAGTCCAATCGCTAATAATGGCCGCACGTGTGTTCTTCGACATCACCATCGGAGGGCAAGCCGCAGGGCGCATCGTGTTCCAGCTGTACTCCGAGACTCCCCGCACCTCCGACAACTTCAAATGTCTGTGCACAGGCGAGCGCGGCATGGGCAAGGCCGGGAAAGCACTGCATTACCGCGGCTGCACCTTCCACCGCATCATTCCCAACTTCATGATCCAAGGAGGCGACTTCACTCGCGGAGACGGCACAGGCGGGGAGAGCATCTATGGGAGCAAGTTCGAGGATGAGAACTTCATCAAGCGCCATACCAAGCCGGGAATGCTGTCGATGGCCAATGCTGGGAGAAACACCAATGGGTCTCAGTTCTTTATCACGACTGTGGCGACGCCTCATTTGGACGGCAAGCATGTGGTGTTCGGGGAAGTCGTGGAAGGCATGGATGTCGTGAGAGCGATGGAGGCGGTGGGCTCGCAGGGAGGACGCACTTCCCGTCCAGTGGCCATTGCCGACTGCGGCCAACTCTAGATAAGCACTCCCTTCCACTCTGTGTAGTAATGGCAGTCAGGGTCTTTTTCGACATCACGATTGGAGGACAGGCTGAGGGCCGCGTAGTGATGGAACTGTCGGCGCAGACTCCGCGGACTTCTGAGAACTTCAGAGCGTTGTGCACTGGGGAGAGAGGGATGGGGGAGGTGGGCAGGCCTCTGCACTACCGTGGTTCTACCTTCCACCGCATCATCCCCCGGTTTATGTGCCAAGGTGGCGACTTCACAAGAGGAGACGGAACTGGCGGAGAAAGCATTTACGGGCCCAAATTCCCAGACGAGACTTTCGCTCTGCGCCACCTAGAGCCGTATTTGCTCTCCATGGCCAATTCCGGACGCGACTCCAACGGCTCTCAGTTCTTCATCACGACTGTGCCCTGTCCTTGGCTAGACGGCAAACATGTGGTGTTTGGCAAGGTAGTGGAAGGACAGGACGTCGTGAGAGCCATGGAGGCGCAAGGGACGCAGCAGGGAACTCCACACAGTGCTGTGGTCATATCCAACTGCGGACAGCTCTAAATTGCCTAGGTGCGTAGACCAGCCATATTGTGAGCATTCGCTCTAGAGTCCTTAGCTATGGGGGAGTCCAGCGAAACGCTGGTCCGGACGATATTCGAACAGGCAGCAATCGGCCGATTCCAGCTCTTTCTGAAGGCTATAGAGAGTCAACTAGTGCCGGAAACACTGAGGGATAAGGACGGTAACTCCCTCCTTCACCTCGCAGTCTGGGCTGGCGCTAGAGACACTGTGGCAGAAGTCCTGCGTCGCTACCCCTCCCAAATCTCCCTTACCAGCTCCTCCGGCACCACTTCCTTAATGCTCGCCACCGCCCGGGGAGACCTCGGCCTGATCCGACTTCTCCTCCATTCCGGAGCCGACATACACGCCAAAGACGCCCGGGGAGCCGATTGCACTTTAGTAGCGACCGAGAACAACCAAGGCCTGGCCCTGCTTTGCCTCTATTGGAGCGGCTGCGACTGGAACTCTGTGGACGCAAACAGATGTGGACTTGCGCACTGGGCAGGGTACTATGACGCTTGGAGAGTGATGGAGTTAGGGGTGAGTCTGGGTCTGGACCTGCAGGGCAGGGATAGTCAGGGCTATACGCCACTGCATAGAGCTGCTTTGACAGACAGTGTTCGCTCGGCTTCAGTCCTAGTGAGGGCCCACATCGACCGATCTTTGTGTGACTCGAAGGACAGGACTGCGCTTCAACTCGCACAAGGACTGAATTCCCTGGGAATTGCGGCTCTGTTGCAGCGGAAACAGCACTGGCGGCCCGGCCCGAAGACCTGCTGGGCCTATATGGCTTTCACTGCCCTGTACTACTGGGTCTATATCATGCCGTGCACTGCTCAGTATTTACTACCGTCTTTGACCTTTGTTAATGCCCTTCTAGTCGCATTTGTCTGCTTTTGGTCGCTATCGACACCGGAAATGAAGCTGCAAGGGTCGGATTTGGACGCCCTCAAGGCGGCTTTTCAGTCAGGAGATACAAAGGAACTGGGTACTGACGACGGTTTCTGCTTCAGCTGCATGCGCAAAAAGCCACTCCGCACTCACCACTGCCAGACCTGCGCCCACTGCGTCCCTCACTTCGACCAGCACTCCACCCTGCTAAACACCTGCATTAGCCACTCCCAACGAGGCCGCTTTTGCCTGGGAATCAGCAGCTTCCTAGTGGCTAGTAGTGCTTTGCTGTATCTAGACTGGATGACGAGACTGTGGGGAGCAGCTTTGGACGGGGATATGCGGAGATGGGGACTGGACATAGGGATGTATGTAGGGCAGGTGGTGGTTTGGTGGGGGTTGCTGTGGGAGTGGATATTGGAAGTCAGGGCTATTTTGTTGGGGTTGAGTGTATATGAGAATTTGCATAGAGACCAGTGTCCGTACCTCTTTGCTACTGTCAAGACGGTACAGGGAAGGGTGGTTTCGCAGTTTTCGAACCAGTTTGATAAGGGAAAAGTTCGAAATTGCCTCTTTTTCCTGACTAATAGCCTTTAGTTGTCGCAAATAATCAATCTAGACTAGTTTTTACATTCCTTTTCATACGTATTTAGTGCGATTCACACATAAAAAAGGCAAATTGAGGGAAAATTGCTATTTTTAGGGAGGACTAAGGCTTATAAAGCGCCAAAAGTGTTGAATGGACCTACTCCCCTCCACCACCCTCAGCAACTCCACCACCACGTCCAAGTCCCCGTCCTCCAGCACCAATAAGTCGTAATTCCCCTCGAACTCCTCCCTACTCACTCTCCCGCAGCCGTTCAAATACCCTATGCAGATTGCGGAAGTCACTGGTACGTCCTTTATAACTTCCACGTCTCGAGGCCGGTCGCCGAGGACTATGGCGTTGGGGGATAGAGCTTGTCCTTGCAATGCGATTGACTTCCGGAGCGAGTGAATCAAAGGCTCAGCGAATCCCCTCAACTTCCCCCTGTCATCAAACTCCATAAAATTGGAAACAATCCTCGCATCATCAAAGCCCACTCCCAGCTTCAGCAGCAAGTCAATGAAGTCTCCCAGGCCCGCAGACACCACAGTCACCGGCACTTCCAAGGCTCTACACAGAGTCATCAGCTCGCAGATGCCATGCCGCAACTGCACCTTCGACCTGTGCACCATAGCCGGCAGCATACTTTTGGTCAGTCCTAAGGTCAGGTACTTCTCGAAAGTCCGCCGCCACCAGGTCTCCATGGAATCTACGCGAGTTTCGTAGGAAAGCGTAGTGTCATGTTCAGAGGGGAAATAGCGCTCATATAAAGCCTGCATTTCCGCTTGAAACTTCTCTGTGAATAGGCCTGACTCTTCGAGGATATTAAAGGTTGAGTGCTCGACCTGGCCATAGGCCTGGTACTTGCTGAGGGTCTGGTCGAAGTCGGTAATGAGGGAAAGCTTGGCTGGACCGTCGGCTGCGAGGCGCTCTAGCTTGGCTTGCAGTTGGGCTGGGCGAGGGACGAGGAACTGAGTAAATATACTTGTGAGGAAGGGGAGCGGGGGGCGATCAGGGCGAAAGGACAGGAATCGAGGGGGATGTCAGCCATTATAGGGAGCTTGGGAAGGATAAACTAGTATGGAATTCAGCGTCTCATATAGATATACGGAAGGCAAATCTCATACATCTGCTGTCAAATGCCCAAGTTAGGAAGGAAAACTGCTCAAAGAAGTAAGAAGATACACTACTCTGTTAGGGAAAGTGCCCTGCAGACTTACTATATCGCCCTACATGAGTGAGTACAGCCTTCCAGCACTCACACTTCCATAGTAATGGACGCAAAGCCATTGCTCCAGCCTCCTGCAGTCCGCACCCTCTATTTATCCCTTATTTCCCTGCTCTGCGTACTTTCCCACGTCTCCTCCGCCTACCTCCTAGTCATTATCAGTCCCGCCTTCTTCTACCTCCCCCAAGACGTGGCGGACATCACACACAATTCACAAGGGTTGGCCGTCTTTTTGTTCGCTGTGGCTGGGGCGCTGAGTTCTGTAGGCAGTAAGTTGCTAGCGGACTGGTTGGGCAGGAAAAAGGCCCTCGCAATAAGTGACCTTTTCCTGGTCATTGGGACCATTGTGACAATAAGCGCGAGAAAAAGCGCCTATTTGATAGCTGGAAGAGCACTTACAGGTATAGGAGAAGGGCTAATTTTCACTCTCAACCCTGTATATGTGGCAGAATTGACCCCCACTAGGTACCGTGGAGTCTGTCTTTCCTCCCTCACAGCTGCTTGGCTGGCCTCGAATGCAGCTGCTCTGGGCATATCACTGGTAACTGCCCCGCTGTGGAAGGAAATGGTGGCAATTGGGGCAATTCCCGCTGTTATACACCTGTTAGCACTGTTTATATATATGCCAGAATCGCCGAGATGGCTGGTACAACAGAACCGCTCAGAGCAAGCGAAAACCAGTATGAAGTGGTTCTATAAAGGAGAAATCAAGGCAATTGAGGCCTTTGTAAGTACAGAAATAGAGGGAATTACCTTTGAAATCGCAGAAAATCCCGAAGTCAGCCTTTCCGTGTTATGTTCCTCCCTCTTTTCCAACCATCTCACCAACTTCCTATACGTAAACGCCTACCTGGTGCTCTTCCAACTCTCAGGACTTGCAGGGTTCTCATACTTCTCCTCACAAATAATGGCTTCAGTGGGGTTTGAGTCTGAATTTTCTGCGAATTTGGCTGCGACTCTGGTGTTTCTGCTGGGTGCTGTGGCTTGTTTCCTCAATATGGCAATAGTGGATCGATTGGGACGCCGATGGATCCTCCTAGTGTTCGTCCCCTTCCAAGGTGTCAGTATGCTGCTAATGGCCCTAGGGACTTACCTGCAAGTGTACACCTCCTTTGACTCCCTGTCCAAGTGGCTTTCCCTCACTGCTCTCCTCAGTTACTTCTGCTTCGTCAATCTGTCCACAGCCCCCTTATCAGGCGTAATCCCTCCCGAGCTGTTTCCTGTAACTCCCAAAACAGCTGCAAGTCAGAAGTTTAGCGTGTGGAATTGGGTATGGTTTAGGCTGGATGTCAGAAGCGCTGGTGGGTATTAGCTTCTTGGAAATAGCGGCCTTTGATATAGGGAAAGTGAGTATTTGGCTGGGCTTTGCGGTGGCCAATGTCATTCTGTGGCTATTGACCTATAGGTATCTCAGGGAAATGAAGGGAGTTGCGCTGGAAAGCAGGGAAAAGGGACAGTCTTCTTAGGAATAATTCTCATTCAAAACGGATTCGATGTAAACTTCAGTGTCAAATCGCTACCTTTTATCTAGTAATTTCTCTCTTTCTTAAATAAATCCATTACTGCAGAATATAAACTTC
>Ga0247837_1004081_pt1 | contig 24019 bp, 38 predicted proteins | sample LaCtaG_2_FD_187115 | JGI IMG/M metagenome (GOLD analysis project Ga0247837, IMG submission 187115) | Freshwater microbial communities from meromictic Lake La Cruz, Castile-La Mancha, Spain - LaCruzMarch2015_14.5m | ecosystem: Environmental > Aquatic > Freshwater > Lake | place: Spain: Castile-La...
CTCAGCGCCTCACCGCCGAGCTGAGCCCCGAGCAGGTGGCCCAAATTCACAGCCGGCGGCTGTTGTCGTGGCAGGAGACCGAGCGGTTGATGCGCGATGCCCGCATGGCCCGGGCTGCAGGTGATCCCGACGCCATGCCCTGGTTCATCGCCGAGGTGCGCCACGCCGTAGCTCGGCAGATGGCCCGCCATGGCCCGATCCTTGCCGAGCTGGATCCAAGCCCTGGTGCGGCTAGCCAGGACCCGCGGCGGCTCCAGCCCCAGGGCGGCGTGCTGGCCTCCACCCTGGCCAGTGCTGATCCTGGCCAGCCGGGGCCTTTCAGTCGTTTGCCCCAACCCCACGGAGCTGCCCAGATGACTCCAGAACCAGCCTTGCCCGCTGCCGCCTGAGCAGCGCACCAGCACCGGCGGCCCAAAGGCGACTCGGCTGCTGATTAACACCGCTACATCCCGATACCGAACAGCAGCGTGAGTAGCTCGGTGTGACTTAGGTGCTAGTGCGCTGGTGTATCCGCTAGCGCCAGCTAGGCTGCCCTGATGTGCTGAGCCGCTGCCATGGCCAACGCCCAGAAGGGTCGCGGCGATCGCGCCGAACGGGAGGCTGCTGAGCTGCTCTCCCTGCTGCTGGGGCTGCCGATTCGCCGCAAGCTTGGCGCCGGCCGCCTGGATGACCAGGGCGATCTCGATGGCCTCAGCGGCTTTGCCCTGCAGGTGGCCGATTGGCAGGATGTGGCCCGCGCTGCCCGGGAGAAACCCGCTGCCGCCGAACGGCAACGCCACCATGCCGCCGCCCCCCACGCTGCCACCCTGGTGCGCTTCCGCGGTGGCCTCTGGCGGGTGGTGCTGACCCCGGAGCAGTGGGCGCGGCTGGTGCTGGAGCTGCGCGCAGATGCTCTTGCCGCTGACTCTGTGCCTTTGCCCCAGCACCCCGCCCGCCCGCCGGATCACGCGGCGGCCTGAGACCCCATCTCTCCTCCAGCACAGCAGCGATCCCCGACCCCACGCGATCCATGAGCAGTCCCGACAACGCCAGCTACCCCTCCCAGTCCTGCCGCGAATGCTTTGGCAAAACTCTCACCAGCTGGCTGGAACGCGCCGGCTGGAGCCATGACACACCCCTGCGCTGGGGCAAGGCCGCCCAGTTCCCAACAGTCGCTGACTCAACCTTCAATCGCATGCAGCGGGGCAAGATCGCCCAGCCCTATCCGGTCACCTTCATTCAATTCGGGATGATGAACGACCGGCTGGCCAGCAGGAACTACGGCCTAGCAGAGGACGACCCGCTGCTGCCCCGCATCGCCCGGCAGCGGGCGATTGAGCACGAGGATGGGCGGCAGTGGACCGCTACCGATTTCTTCTCCCACTTCATCGGCGAGCTGGAGCCGCCGGCCTGGGCCAAGGAGCAACCCCTACCCACCCTCCAGCAGGCTGTTGAGGCCAGCGCAGAAGCGGTCGAGCGCTTCCGGGGGACGGCGCAAGCACTGAACCTGCCGCTGCCGGAAGCCTGGGAATCGCTGGCAGCGGTGGCAGCCAAGGCGTCTGCGACGGTGATGCCACACCTGAGCAACGACGAGCTGGAGACGCTGCGGATGGTGCTGAGCGGCTGGCACACCTGGACACCAGAGCAAATGCACCAACTGCGGGACCTGGACGGCGGCCTGCGCCCCTTGAGCCTGCTGGACTATTGGAAAGACACCATCAAATAATCTCAATAGCGAGCCCTAAGGCTAAAGTCTGCTGAACTGCGATCCGCACCGTTGTCTTCTCCTGGGACTGCTGTACGCGAGTCACAGCCTGACTATCCGGCCAGCCTGCCCCTGGCGCTGCTGGCCTTTCACCGCCATGTCGGCCCGATCCGCAAGCAGTCGGAAGCCAAGTACGGCGCCTTCGCGGATCTGCGCACCGTGCTGGAGACCATCACCCCCTCCCTGCTGGATCAGGGCCTGGTGCTGACCCAGACGCTGGAGCCGGGAGCCGAGGGCTCCTGCCTGCTGCACACCACCCTCAGCCACGCCCCCAGCGGTGAGCGGATCAGCTCCAGCTGCCCGATACCCACCCTGGAGGGGCTGCTGGAGTGGGTGCATGCGCTGCGCAGCCAGGTGCTGCAGCACTTCCCGTTGGATCTACCGCTGGCGGCGGTCGGTGCCTTGCCACCGGTGCTGCCGCCCCGCAATCCAGAAGGACAAGCAGAGCTGTCGCCAGCGCCGCGCCAGCCCGGCCTACGCCTCGACGACCAGCTCAGGGGGCTCTACACGCTGCTGGGCCAGCTGGGCACCACCACCAATCCTCTGCACGCCTTAGGCGGCACGATCACCTACCTGCGCCGTTATCAGATTCTGGCGCTGCTATGTCTGGCGGCGGAGGACAACGACGGTGGCGAGGGGCGCCAGGAGCTTGGCTCCCAGCCCCTGCAGCAATCGTCCATGCCGTCCATGCAGCAGCCAGCTGCGGATAGCGCACCGAACGCTGCGACGGCTGCCAGCTCCGCACCGCGCACCACAAGCCGCAGCCGCACAACCCGCGGCCGCAGCACTCAAGCTGCGACGCTGGCCCATGGGCAGGACCAGGGCGCGGCTGCCAGCCATACGCCCAGACCGGCGCCCACCCCGGCGCCAGCGGTGGCTGCGGCGGTAGCCCCAAAGGCAGATGCTCAGGACGGGTCTGCTCTGCCGGCCCCGGCACCAGACGCTGTGCCCGCAGCCTCCGCAAACCCAGCTGATGCCGCTGAGCAGGTGGCCACGGCGCAGACGGCTGCCACTGATCAGGCGCAGGGTGAACACCAGGACGGCGCCAATCCGCTCACCGCAGCTGAGGTGCAGCAGTTGATCGCCCAGATCCGCTCCCTACCCACCGAGACCATTCCCCAGCTGGTGACGGCCTTCCGGCACCAGTTCCAGCTGCCGGTTTCTGCCCTGGTCTCCGACTACATCCGCACCTGGGACCACGCCGTCTTCATTCGCCAGCAAGTGGCCCAGCTCGCCGCCGTAGCCGTCTGATCCGCGCCGCTCTGCACAGCTGCTTTCCCCCCATGGCTTCCACCTCTCTTCCTGGCTCGATGGAGCTGCTTAATCACACCTCCACCACAGCCACAGCCGCCGCTGCTATTGGCTCCCCTGGCGTCCTTGACGCTGAACGGCTGCGGCAGGTGCTGCGCCATCCAGCCGGTGCCGCCGGTTGGTTGCTGCAACACCGGCAAGGCCAGCTGCACCAGCAGCTGACCGAGGCCCTAGCCGCTGTGCTGCTCGCCTGCCGCGACACCGAGAAGCCTGGCGAGATCACCCTCAAGATCCGGGTCAGGCCCAACCCCGACTACCTCGGGCAGATGTTGATCAGCGATCAGGTCTTGGCCAAACCACCGGAGCAGGCCACCAGCACGGCCTACCTATTTGATGCCGATGCTCTGCGCCTCCATGGAGAAGACGAGGGCCAGCTCTCCATCCCCCTGGCCAGCTGACGATGGCACTCCCCAAGCTCACGGTAACCCTGTTCCCGCCAAGACCGGGCAAGGCCTATGCCGCTTCCGGCAGCCTGGTGATTCCGCTCTCGGATCTCCACGCCCTGGCCGAATGGTTGCTTGGCCAGGCCGGTGAATACGACGACTACAAGCAGCAGCACGTGGTGCGACTGCTGGCCTTTGAGTACCACAACAGCAGCCGTGGTGGAACCAACTACCGCACCATCCAGCTGCGTGATCCGGCCGATCTGAACAGCGCCCGGCCCCCTGCCGCTGGCTCCATGCCACAGCAAGCCCATCTCCAGGCCCCGAACCCTGCCGACGACCATGGCGACCTTCCCTTCTGAGCTACCCGCCAGCCCCCTTGGCACCCTGCCCGAGGCAGCCCTGGCCCAGCGCTGCATGGAGGCCTTTGAGCGGGAGTTCTGGTCCGGCCGACACCACCGCGGCCGGCTGGTAACTGAGCCCCTGCGGGTGATCCGCCAGTCGCTCGACCCCAGTGATGACGCCGGAGCGCTGCTCGAGACCCTGCTCCACACCCTGGAGGCCGGCTGGCCCGGCCGCCGCTGAACCATGAACCTGCCCAAGCGCCTGCTGATCCTCGACACCGAAACCACGGGCCTTGATCCCGCCGCCGATGAGCTCTGCGAGGTGGGGGCGGTGCTGTTCTCAGTGCCGCACCGGGCGGTATTGCAGCAGCTCTCCTTTCTGCTGCCGGTCACCGCCAATGACGCGTTCTCGGTGAACGGCATCGACCCCCAGCTCACTCAGGTGAACCAACCGCAGCAGCAAGCCCACGGCCTCTTCCTGGCGATGCTCGCTGCAGCCGATGCGGTGGTCTGTCACAACGCCGCTTTTGATCGGTCCTGGATTGAACTCTGGCTGCAGCGCTTGGGCGTGGAGCCCCCAAGCCAGTGGATCTGCACCTGCGAGGGCATCAGTTGGGAGGGTCTGCGGCCAAACCCCTCGCTGATGACCCTGGCGTTGGCCCACGGGATTCCGGTGTGGGCCGCTCACCGGGCATTGACCGACTGCATCTACCTGGCCCAGGTGCTGGAACGCGACCCCCTGCTGGAGCAGCACCTGGCAGAAGGCCTGCAGCCCCGTCAACGGGTAGCAGCTGATCTTCCCTACTCCCGCCGCGAGGAGGCCAGGGCGGCGGGCTTCCGTTGGATGGCGGAGGCCAAGCAATGGCAGCGCCGCTGCAGCGCTGAACAGATCGCTGCCCTGCCTTTTCCCGTCATCCCGCTGGAGCCCGCCGCATGAGCAAAGCCCTGCCTGCTCGTCTCTATCCCCACGCGCGAGCGGCACTGCAGCGGCTCTCCACCAGCCAGCAATCAGCACCAGGCACTGATACCCCCTATCCCAAGCCATGAGCGATCAACAGAACCCAGACCCCACCTCCGACCTCGCCGGCATGCGAGTCACCCGGCTGCCCCGCAATGGCCCCAGGCCTGGCCAATCCACCAGTGCCTGGCTATACGGCAAACAACGGGCCGATGAACGCCTGGTGGATGACCTGCGTACGCCGGTGCGGGGCATCACCGGCCGCCGCCGCTGGCACTGATCGCCAGAGCCGAGCCCGATCACATGACGCAAACAAGGACGATGGCCAACCACCAGCCGCTGGCAACAACCAACATCGACGCACCGGAGACGGTGCGAGTGCGCATCGCCGTGATGGTTGATCGCCTGGGCCAATGGGTTGCCTCCGGGTCTTCTGATCTGGATGACTCGGAGATGGTCAGTGAGGTCTCCGGAATCCTGGACAACGTCACCTGCCTGAGCTGGATTGAGGCCGACGTGCCCCGCTATGTGCCGACCGTTGATGGTTCTGTGGGCCACACAGCGGTTCAGCAGGACGCCTGACAACTGGAACCTCAGTCCTGTCGCAGCGGTTCTGCACCAGCAGTCGCTGGTGGTGCCGATTCCAGTTCATTTATCCCGAGCTGGTTGTGTAGGCGGCAGCTGGAGAAGCCCCCATGGCGATCGCTACAGATCTCACATCGAACTGACCGCATTCGCCGCGGGCCCCACATGGCTTACCAGTGACTGTCGCTCCTTAGCGCGTTAATTTTGTGCGCTAGTGTTCGTTAGCAGAAGGACTTGCCGCGAACCTCGCTCAGCCCACCGTTGATCCACGCCAGCAGGTCCGCCTGGCGCTGATGGCGGCACTTGGCGAGATCACACCAGAAGACCCGGCGATCGAAGTGTTGCGCAATTCCGCTCCGCTGGAGGACGCCGACGGCAACCCCATCTGGCCCGAGCCGCCGCCGGGGCACAAAGGCAGGGGACGCAGCAAACGCAATCCGGCCGCTGTTGGTGTCAGCAAGCGCTTTCCGCAGCAGAGCGTCTCGCCTCGCCCCAGCCGCTCTGAGGTGGAGCAGCGCATCGCCACGCTCCAGCTATGGCTGGCGCAGCGCCAACCCGCGGTGATGATCCGCGACCAAGCAGCGCTGCTGTGGGAGATGACCTCCTACACGACGCTCAAGAAGTACCTGCGGGTGGCCCGCTCTCGCATGGTGGAGGAGCTGGTGGAAGACAGGCTGGTCCATCAGGCAGAAGCCATCTACGCGTTACAGGACGTTGCTCGTCGTGCAGCCGACGCCGAGCAGTTTTCCGCCTCGGTGGGCGCCCATCGGGTGCTGGCGGAGATCACCGGCATGCTCCGCGCCCCGGTCAAACCACCGGCTGCCGCCTGATGCCCGCTTCTCTTACGACGGCATTCCTCTCTGGTGGCCAGGGCACAGCTTTGGTCGGTGGCCTGCTCGGTTCTCCGACCCATGGCGATCCCTGGTGCGACACCGGCGTGCTCGGCCCCTGCCACCCATCCCTGCAGGCGTCCAGACCAGCTCAACGCACTTTCCGCGACTTCATCACCGCGGCCTACCCGAGCTACGCCTTCCACACCTGGGCTGAGCGCCTGATCGTCCTGCTGCAGCGGGTGGCCGATGGCCAGCTCAACCGCCTGATCGTCTGCTGCCCGCCAAGGCTGGGCAAATCACTGCTGGTCTCCAAGCTCTTCCCCGCCTACTGGGTGAGTCGCTACCCGAGCCGCTTCTGCGCGATCGCCTCCTACTCAGCCGAGCTGGCCTACGCCCACAGCCGGGAAGCACGCCACTACTACCGCGCGGTGGGCCATGCCCTCTCCAAAGACTCCACCGCGGTGGGCAACTGGCTCACCCCCGAGCGCGGCGGCTGCATCGCCGCCGGCGTGCGCGGACCGTTCACGGGCAAGGGTTATGCGCTCGGGATCATCGATGACCCCTACAAGGGCCCAGAAGATGCCAACTCCGCCAGCCAGCGCCAGAAGCTGATCGAGTGGTTCCAGTCCGTCTGGCTCACCCGCGCCGAACCCGGGGCCCCACAGGGGCCCTCGCGGTGGGGTGTTGCAGGGGACGGCCGAGGGAATGGGTTGGAGCAAGTCGCGCCACTTGCTGGCTCCGCTGCCCAGGTGGTGGTATTGACCCGCTGGCACCAGGACGATCTGATCGGCTGGCTGCTGGAGCAAGAAAGCGGCGATGCACCACAGCGCTGGCATGTGCTCAACCTGCCGGCCACCTGTGAGCCGCCCGAGCAGCAGCTCAGCTTTCCTGCCACCTGCATGCTCGAGCCCGACTGGCGCCAACCCGGCGAGCCCCTCTGCCCCGAGCGCTTCCCGCTCGATGAACTCGAGCAGATCAGGATCCGCGCTGGCAGCTACTGGTGGAACGCCCTCTACCAGCAGCGGCCCTCTCCAGCGGAGGGTTTGCTGTTCCAGCGGCAATGGCTGCGCCGCGCCCAGGGCCAGCAGAGCTTCTCCCCGGTGGTGCTCAGCTGCGATCTGAGCTTCAAGGGAGGGGAGGGGAACGACTACTGCGGCTTTGTGCTCCTGGGCTTGGTGGCCGAACAGCAGTCCAGTCATCCAGCAGCTGTTGCCAAGGACCAGGGGATGCAGCTGCACCGCAGCGTTACCCATCTGCCGCCATCTCCACCGCAGACAACTGCCGATGCCGGCGATGGGCGCATCACGGTGCTGTGGAGCCAGCACCAGCGGCTGGACCTACCAGGGGTGCTGGCGTTCCTGGGCCGCACCCTGGCTGAGCTCAACCAACAGGGCCTGGCTCCTGATGCGGTGCTGATTGAGGACGCGGCCAATGGCCCGGCAGTGTGCCAGCTGCTGCAGCGCCAGATCCCAGGGCTGATTGCCATTCGGCCCGTGGGCAGCAAGCTCAGCCGTGCCCATGCCGTCGCCCCGCTGCTGGAAGCGGGCCAGCTGGCCTTCCGCAGCGGCAACGAGGCGTTGATCACAGAACTCCTCGGCTTTCCCAACGCCGCCCACGACGACCTGGTGGATGCCTTCTGCCAGGGGGTGATCTGGCTGCAGAACCGCCACTGGCGCGGTCAGGGCAAGGCGCCGCCCAGGCCCCTGCTCTTCTCCCGCTGAGGGGCACAGCCCCCACTTTTTGTTGTTCTGCCGTTTGTCGCACCGCGAGGTGCGCTCAACATCCATGACCGCTCCGCCAGCCAACCACCACCCACGGCCGCTGCAGCCCGGGGCGATGGGCACCAGCACCATCGCTTCTCGCCGCATCAGCCGCTGTCAAAGCGACCAAGGCGGGCCTCCAATCCGTCAGCGGCCCTGCCGCTCACCCCATGCCACTGCTGATGCGCTAGTGGTGGAGCATCTGCCCTTTGCCGCCAAGGTCGCCGCCAACTACGCCCGCCGCACCGGCCACCCCAAAGAAGACCTGGAGCAGCTGGCGGCGATCGGGCTGATCAAGGCGTCACGCCGGTACGACAGCCAGCGGGTGAACCGCAGCTGCTCCAACTTCATCGCCTACGCCAGGCCCTACGTGAACGGAGAGATCACCCACTACCTGCGCGATAAGGGGTTCTTGATTTCCGTGCCGGGCCGCTGGCGGGAGCTGCATGCCCGCGGGCAGAAGCTGCTGCGCCAGGGACTGGCTCCAGCCCAGGTGCCGCAGCAGCTTGGCCTCACACCAGGGCGTTGGGCTGAGATTGCAGCGGCCTGCTCAGTGCGGGTGGTGGCGATGGCGATCAGCGACGACGAAGCCCTGAGGGGCTGAGCGGTTGGGGTCAGCCGCAGTGATCAGGACACACTGGCTGTGTCAGCAACGATCAGGCCCCACTCCAGCAGGAAGGCAGTCACCATGGCGATCGCACCAACGGTCCAGGCCGAGCGCAACAAGCGGCTGAGCATCAGAAAACGAATTGGAATCATTTGACCATCCAAGTTCGATTTGTCAGCGGTGCCGACATCAGTGCCTGATCCCTGACGGCAGCGCTGCAGCACTGCGGTCGAGCTTGCTGAGCTCTGAACCGCTGATGCGAGCGCTGGGCTGCAACCGCACCCGGTAGCTGACATGGGCTGGGCCAACCGCCTGGATCAGAGCATCACGGGCCTCTTCCTGCAGGCTTTCGCGCTCCATGGCGCAGACAGCCAGCCCAAGGGCGGCGTTCTCGCCGATCAAGGTGCCATCGGGTCGTTGGCTAACGGTGAACAGGGCTTCTCGCATGCGTTGGATATTCGGGTTCTGCTCGCCAGAGTCATTGCTCGCTTCATCTTCACGGCAACGGCGAGGGTGACGGTGTGATTAGCCCTACCTGTTGAGGTGACGATTGCCGACCTTTGGGGTGCAGCAGCCGGCAATAGCTCGTAGCTGCTGATCCCTGTTGCTGTCGCCGGCCACCGATCCAATCACCTGGCCCCTGCACCCCTCCCTTGTGGCCCTGCTGCCCCGCTTGGAGCTGGTGGGTGACTGCTGGAACCTGCTGGCTTTGCCCGACGGCAGCGATCGCCGGGAGCACTACCTGAGCCGGGGTGAGCGCGAACCGGAGAGCGCTTACCGCCGCCGGCTGGAGGCGGCTCTGCCTTCGGGCTTCTTTCGCGATGCCCTGCGCACCTTTGCCGGGATGCTGGCCTCCAGCCACTGGCGTGAACTGCCAGCCTCGCTGCAGGCGGTGATCAGCGATGTAGATGGACGCGGCACCGATCTGGGCGTGTTCCTGGAGCGCGCCGACCTGCTGGTGCTCAGAGATGGCTCTGCCCTGGTGGGGGTGCTGCCGCCTGTGCACCTCTGGCCCAGTGAGGGCGACCGGCAGCAGGCCTTGCGCCGTGGCGATCGACTCTCGTTGCCGCGGCTGGTGCTGCTGGAGCGCCGCGACGTTCTCAACTGGCACCTGCCCGATCCCCAGTCGCTGCCAGGCGCAATCAGCTTCCGGCTGCCCAACCCCAAAGCCCAGATGTCAGAGGGATCGGATGGCGTGGCTGACCATCCTCCCCACCCGTGGCTCTACGGAACGGTGGCCCTCGATACAGAGGGGATAGCGCTGGAAACCTCTGAGCTGGTGGCGGACCCGCAGGCACCGTCTGGCTGGCGAGCCCAGCGCATTGGTCTGCAGCACTACCGCGGCATCACCCAGCTGCCGCTGATCTGGTACGCCAGTGACGGCGCTGCCTTTGGCGAGGGCGACCTGCCGCACCTGGGTCTGGCGCATCAGTACCTGAACCACTTCCGCTGCCAGAGCGATTACCAGGAACTGCTCTACCGAACGGCACTACCTGTTGGGGTGCGCACCGGAGTACTGGGTCCCATGGGCGGGACCGGCTCTGCTGGTGAACCGGTGGTGCTGGGTCCCAACAGCGTGATCGATCTGCCGGAGGGGGCCAGCTTCCAGTTCGTGGAGATCCAGGCGCGTTCGCTGGCGGAGCACCGCGCCTGGCTGGAATCGCTCGACCAGGGGATGCGCCGTGATGCCCTGATCCCCTCCGGCGCCCAGGGTGCACCGCGCACCGCCACCGAAATCTCGCTGGCGGCATCCCAGGCCTACGCGCTGCTGCAGAGCCAGGCGATCCAGAAGGCCTCGATGTTTTCGTCTCTGCTGGAGCACTGGTGCACCCTCACCGGTGAACCGCTGCCGCAGCGCGACGGTCCGGCGCTGCTGGTGGAGATCAGCCCACTGGCGCCGGCGCCCAAACCGCAACCGACCCTGGCCGAGATGCTGCAGCTGCAGGAGCGGGGAATCATCAGCGAGCAGGCCCTGCGGCAATGGCTGGGGGATCTGGCCGGCATCGCACCGGCAACGACATGACGCAGATGCAGTCAGGACTGCCAAGCGCACCTATTGGTGCAACCTCCTGGCAACCAAGCGACCAGGAAGCCATCCGGCAGGCCCTGGCCCTACCGGCGACAGTGCCATGCCTCGCTGCCATCAGCCGGGCCATGGCCGATCTGGAACGTCAGCACCCGGCCGGGGTGCTCAGCGCTCGCGCCCTGCTGGATGCGGTGGCCCTGATTGACCAGCAACTACAGGCCGGTGGACCTGAGCAGGAGCAGGCGATCCAGAAGATCAGCCGCTCCGGACCGATCGCCGGTTCGGTTGCGGCTGATGGTGACGCCCCGCTGCAGAAAGCCGATGTGATCGCCTACGACACCGCTCTGCTGCGGGAAGAGAGCGAGACGGTGTACGCCGCCCCAGGCTCACCAGCGGTTGCCATGCAGAAGCAGCGGCAGCGCTACGCCGAGCAGCTGCTGTTGCTGCTGCCGGCCCTGGCCAGCTGGGTGGGCTTCTCTGCCACTGGCTCTGGGCGAGCAAGAAGCGTGGCGATTCTGCGGGGCTGATGATCTCCCCTCACCAGTTCACCAGCGGCAGACATGCCCGCAATGCCCAGGCCTGGGGCGCGACACCTTTGCAGCCCTATGCCAATGCCCGGCTGCTGCTGCACCAGAACGCGACCCCTGGCGACACCACCTCGCCGGTGGTGGCGGCCCATGTCCTCGAGTGCTTCCTTGAGCGGGCCAACTACATCTCTGCCAAGGAGAACGGCCCCGGGGTGGAGACCGGAGACTTCACCTACCAGGGCTACATCTGCCGTGCCAGCCGGCTGCCGCCCAACCCCGGTGCGATCTGGCTGAGCACCGAGCTGGCCTGGATGCAGAACGGTCGCCTGGTCGCCAGCGATGGCAAGACAGTCGTGGCGCCCTGCGAGGGGTGGATCTGGCTGGGCGACCTCAACCGGCTCAACCCAGCCGGAGATGCTGAGGTGGATCCCTACGCCCAGCACACCCAGTTCAGCGTGCTGGAGTTCGGCGCCAGCTACGGCTCCGGCGGCATCGGGGCGCTGGTGCAACCCCTGATCGGCGAGCGGGTATTTGGCACGCTCAAGCCGAATCGGTTGACCTGAGTCACCATCCCATGCCGTTTGCTCCCGCTGACAACCGCGGCACATCGGCTTGCCCTTAGGGACAGTGCGCTCGGGCCGGTCTGCCGAGAAGAACCCAGAGCGCCCCAAACCCTTTTCATGACAATCACGAACAAGCACCGCGCCGCTAGGCGCACCTCACGGGGCGAGCGGCCCTGGCCCGATCAAGCCTTGGTGCCTGGCGACCAAGCGTGCATGCAGCCGGATCAGGACTACCGGCAGCTGGAGGCCAGCTACCGCCACTCGGCCCAATACGCCGCGATGGTGCAGCGCTACCCGGTGCTCAAACATGCCATTGAGGCCTGCCAGCAGGCTGAATTGGTGAGCGATCAGCAGTGCCCGCTGCTGCCGACCCTCCATGGCCCCCAACTGCACTGGCATCGCAGCCACGGAGAGCCATGAGGCCATTTCGCTGAGCGCACCTCGTCGCACCGGTAGGTGCGCTCGGCGATGCGGTGCAACAGCCCCTCGGCAACAGGGAATGGCAGCGCCGCGATGGGCTGCCATCCCACTGACAGCCGAGACGGGTCATGGCCACAACTGCAACGCACAACAGCTCCAGGGCAACTGACGAGAGCAGCGAGCTGCTTGAGCAGCACCTCCCAGAGCTTGGAGAACCAGAGAGCAGCAGCACGGCTGACTATCCGCCCACTGAGCGCCAAGTCGGCATCGCTCTGGCTGATGCAGACGAGACCAGCACAAGCGAGATCCAGCCCAGTAGCGGCCTTGGTGATGCCCTCAAGGCCGAGCGCAGGCGCAGCAACAACCTTGAAAAAGAACTGCGGGGTCTGCGGCAGCAGCTGACCCGCTTTTCAGAAATCAATCCCGAGGAGTACGCCCGCCTGCAGCAAGCCGAACGCCAGAAGCAACTGCTCGAGCAGCAGGTGGAACTGCGCGAACGCCAGATGGAAGAGGCCTCTGCCCGCAAAGTGGCGGCCGTTGCGGCCGAACGCGACGCGGCCCATGAGCGCGTGCAGGAGCTGCGCAAGGAGCGGCTGCTGGAGCGCGCCTTCTCAGAAGCAGAAGGCCGCACCGGCGGCGATGGGCGCGGCACCTTTTTTCAGGTGTTCAAGGGCCAGCTGGGCGAGAGCTTTCGCCTTACCACCAGCAAGGACGGCATCGATGTGCTGGAACCGCTGGACAGTCAGGGACAGCCGTTGCTGGGGGATGACGGCCGGCCGCTGAGCACCGCTGACTTCCTCGATCAGCTGCGCATCCACCCCGTCTACGGCTTTCTGTTCCAGCAGCGCGGTGCCATGACCAGTAGCCCAGGGCTGGGAACAGCACCTGCAGCAGCAGGGGCCTTTGGCGAGGTGCTCAACCCCCAGGCGATGAGTGCCAGCGAGCTCTACCGGGCTGGCTTTGTCACCAACGGCCGCAGCCCACGCCGCTGAGCACAGCCGTTCAGCCGATGGCCAGCCGCTACTACCTGGTGTTCTGGAGCCACCGCTCGACAGCCACCGTGGTGCCGGCTGCCACAGCTTCTCAGGCCCGCACTAGAGCCCGTGCCCGCCATAAGGCGGGCTACGGAACCCTGATCTCAGCCCGTCAGGCCAATGCGGCGGACCGTCGCTTGATCCGCAAAGGGGCCTGGGTGCGTCGCCGCAAGGACGGCAGCAGCCCACAGTTCGGCACCTCTGCTGCGCGAACAGCGGCCAGACGCCAGCGCAGCCGTTACCGCCACTGGCTGTGAGCGCACCTATCGGTGCAGACGTTGTGATGGAGCCCAGAAACCTCGAGCAGGCGCGAGTGGGTGGAGGGGCGGAATGAAAAAGGGGCCGCGAGGCCCCCTACGGGGCCTCAGATCACCGAGACGGTGCAGCCCTTGGTGCCTTGCATCGCCTTGGCGATGGAGAAGGCTTTTTCAGCCGGGACAAAGCGCATCTTCTTGACGGGCTTGCCGCGGCGACCAAAGAACTGCTGCTCGCAGGGGAAGGCACCACCTTTGATGCCATCGGGATAGAAGTGGACCACCACGCGGCGGATTTCGCAGCAGGGGAAAGAGATGACGGCCATGGGATTGGCGCGAGGGACCCCACCGATCAGCCCGGCGTGCGATGGAGAAGGCAAGGGCGGCGGTACGCCGCTTGCGCAGCCCTTGCCGAACCGAGCCGCCTGGGCACGGTGCTGGGGCCCCTCGAGACAACCCAGCCGCCAACTCCCCTGTGCTGCCGACTAGCCGCGGTGGTACTACAGACAGACCAGATGCAGAAGACGGTGTCTCCCTGCTGGAAGGTCAAGAAGCGTGGCCTGCCTGTCTGCGCATCGGCTGAAAAGGACGCGCCCCAGCTCTACGCCAGGCGGCACCGTCTCTGAGCCCATGGGCTTTACGGCCCTGGCTTTTGCTCAAACCTGGAGAGTGCTGCCCCGCCCAGGAGCGCCAGCAGCAGGTTGAGGGTCGAATCAAAGCCGCTCTGGAGTTTCTCGAGGGTGCCGGGGCAGATCTGACCGACGGGTTTGCCGCCCAGGGCCCGATCGGCGCAGACCCCGGCAGCAAGGGAATAGATCAGCAGTTGGGTGCCAATCACCAGCGCCAGCGTCTTGAAGACAAATCGCTCCCGATCAAAGGGCGGCTTGGGGCATCTGGGTGCTGGCGGCGGTGCATCACTCATGGACTTGTTCCTGTAACCCTGTCCCTTCTCCTGCTCAGGGATGGCAGGTGAGCAGCCAGCCGGTCCCTGGACCATCGGCCTCCCAGCGGGGCTGCCAGTTCTTCCAGCTGTAGTGCTGGCCGGCGCCGTTGGTGTTGGCGGTGTAGCCGCCAGCAACCAGATCGGCCTCCCCATTGGGGTCGTTGTGGATGGCGACTGACTCGGTGAAACCGATCACCACACTCCAGTGGCCGCCGCCTGAGGGTGCTGACACCGGACCGTGATGCAGCCAGCCCACGGCCACCGGCCGGCCCAGGTTGATCTGCTCTTCCAGGGCCTGGCGATCGCCATTGGTCGCGAAGTTGGCGATCAGCCCCAAGGAGCGCAATGCCGACAGCTGGGCTTCTGCACTGGTGCTGTCGCCGTACTTGGCACGGATGGCGTTGTATTCGTCGTCGGAGCCGACCTTGCCCCAGTAGCGAGCGAGCATGGCGCAGCTACTGGAGAAGCACTCGCGGTAGCCGGTGCCGGAGGCGTTGTCGTTCTGGTTTTCCCAGGCCACCGGTAGGGGATTGGCGTGGGAGGAGGGCTCAGGAGCAGGCGGTGTTGAGGAGAAGGTCTGGCGCCAGGGAGCGGCCTCTGTGAGGACGGCTGGGTCAGCCGCAATGACGGCCTGGCGGAGCAGCTCGATGCCTGCCAGTTGCTGGGGCTGGGCTTTCCAGGCGTTCCAGAACTGCTCCCAGCGCACAGCTGTGAACGGCGCTTGGGCGGCAGGAGTGGCAGTCGGAGTCGTTGCGGAAGGAGTGGTCATCGCAGCAGGGCAGGCCCCCGCTGTTGCCGTCCCCGGCAACCCGTTGACCTCAGCCCCTCTTCTTCCAGCGAGACGGGTCTTGCCGTCCATGGACCGCAAGAACAATGATCTCCTCGGACTCGACGCGGAAATAAACGGCGTAGGGGAAGCGCTGCAGGATCACCCGCCGGATTGGACCGACTACCGCTGGATACCTCAGAGGACGGTCCTGCAGCCGTTGGACGCCATCAGCCAATGCCTGGGCGAACATCGCTCCAAGCCCTGCTTGGCGTTGCTCATACCAGTTCCGACTTTCGATCGCCTCCTGCTGCGCCTCTAGCAGGAACCTCACCGGCAAGGTCATGCCAGGTCGAGGTCCTGGCGAACGACATCCCAGTTGATGGCCTCTTCTGGATGCTGTTGATGCCGGGCCCAACGACGCTCAAGTTCAGAGCTCAGCTCTGCGTCGATCTGGAGGGCCTGCTCCTGCTCAGCGATTGCCAGGCTCTGCCAGAGGGCCATCGCCAGCTCAACCCTCTCAGCCCCTGGCAGCGCCAGCAACTCAGCCAGCTTGGTTGCTCCCATCAACAAGCCTGTCTGACCGGATCTTCAACGCTAGCGGCAGCTGCTCGGCAATAGCCCCTGACCTCCCTGGGGCTGCGCCCCCTGTGCCATGGGCCTCACCCTGATCGAGGCAGCCAAATACGAGAACCGGCTCGAGCACCTGGCCGTGCTCAAGACCTTCTCAGAAGGCGAATTGCTCGCCCGGCTGCCGTTCATGAACATCGCCGGCAGCGGCCTCTTTTATTCGGCCGAGCAGGAACTGCCCTCGGTTGGCTTCCGCGCGGTGAATGAGGGCTACACCCAGAGCTACGGCGTGGTGGACCAGCGCGCAGAAGCGGTGCACCTGTTCGGTGGTGACGTGGATGTGGACCGCTCGATCGTGGACCTGATGGGCCCTGAGGCCCGGGCCAGCCAGATCGAGATGAAGGTGCGCTCCATGCGCCTCACCCTGGAGGCGACCGTGATCAACGGCGACACCAGCGCCAACCCGCGGGCCTTTGACGGGCTGAGCAAGCGCCTGCAGCCCGGCGATGCGATGGCGATCGACAACAGTGCTGGCGCCGGTGCTGCCGGAGCCCCGCTCGATTTCGATCGCCTCGATGAGCTGATCGATTCGGTGAATGCCTATGGCGGCAGCAAGGTGCTGGTGATGAGCAAGGCGATGCGCCGCCAGCTCAATGCCCTGGCCCGCAGCACCATGGGCGGCGGGGTGTATCAGACCAGCACCAACTCCTACGGGATGACGGTGCACCGCTACCAGGACTGCGACATCTTGACGGTGGACCGCGATGCCCAGGGCGTCGAGGTGATGGGCTACGACGAGGCGGGCGGCACCAGCTCGATCTACTGCTGCACCTTTGGCGATCAGGGCGTCACCGGACTGCAGGGTCCCTTTCAGGGGCGGTATGGGATTTCGGTGCGGGATCTGGGCGAGGTGCCCGACGCCCCGGTGTTTCGCACCCGCGTCGATTGGTACGTGGGCTTTGCCGTGCTGCAAAGCCGCGCTGCTGGCCGCCTCTACAACATCACCCCTGCTAATTGAGCCATGAACGGCAATCCCTTGCTTGATGCGGAGACCACCTTGGTGGGCTGGACCAACCGCAGCGCCATACGCAACTTGGAGCGCACCTTCCTCTCTGGAGAAGAGGTGCTGCTTACAACCAAGCTCGATGCGGCGTCACGCTTCTCAGTAGTAGCAAGTAATCCAGGCTCTGCTGCTGCAGTTGAAATTCAGGTGTCCTTTGCGCCTGTGCTGCGTGATGGCACAACCGGCAGCTGGGTGGTTGCAGCCACCGTGGCACTACCAGCAGAAGGCGGGCGGGTGGAGGCGTTCATCAGTGGACGTGACATTCAGCTCAATGCAGCTGATTTAGCCGATGTGGATCTGCCGGCGGTCTGCTTTGCCAAAGCGGAGGTGAGCCCCGAGACCCCAGAGGGGATGCACGTAGGACTTACCGCCACCATCCCCGCTTGAGCGCCATGACGACTCTTGTGCGCCATGACCTCATAGACCCCGCCATTCCTGAGGGGATGGTGCGGATCAGTGCTGGAGCAGAGCACCGCTTTATTTGGCCGGTGCACCTAGGCGGCTGGCAAAGCCTGGGCTGGCAGCTGCAAGAAGCTGGATCAGATCTACCGGATGCACCTACTAACGGTGCAGATCTGCCAGGCGCACCTACCGGTGCTGATCTGTCATACGCACCTACCGGTGCTGATCTGTCATACGCACCTACCGGTGCTGATCTGTCATACGCACCTACCGGTGCTGATCTGTCATACGCACCTACCGGTGCTGATCTGTCATACGCACCTACCGGTGCGACACCAGAAGAGCTGCTGCCTGGCTTCGTCCCAACCGATCTGATCGCCCTGGAGCCAGAAGAAGTAGCTCAGCCACTGCCTGCCGTTGAACCAGAAGCAGTGCCAGAAGCGGAATGGGAACCGGAGCCCGAACCAGAGCCTGAACCAGCAGCTGAGCCAGGGTCAGCAGCTGAGCCCAAGCCAGATGCAGCCCCTGCGCCAGTAGCAGCGCCTGATTTTCAGGCCATGACTAAGGCGCAGATCCTTGAGCATTGCTCCAGCGTTTATGGCGTCGAGCTCGATGGCAGCCAAACCAAGGCAGAGCTGGTGGAGCAGGCCACGGCACTTGCGCAGTCATCCGAGCAGCTGCTCCCAGATGTGCTGCTGGATGACCCCCTGATTTAACGAGGTTCAGCAGATGACCATGGCCACGCGCACCAGCGTTGCGATCAGCAGTGGTGGCATCAGCGCGCAGCTGATCCGCCTGCTGCCGCCTGTGGGTTGCCCTGGTGAGGCGGTGTGGGTGCCGCCCAATGAGGTGCAGCGCTGGGAGCAGCTGGGGTTTGGGCGTGCGCCTATCCCAGCGGCTGATCTGGAGCTGAGCTGGCAGCCTGCTGGCCCGGAGTCGGGCGGGCTGATCCCGATCGAGCTGCTGCTCAACCCACGCACCACGCCCCCCAATGCGGTGACGGTGGACTGGGGCGATGGGGTGAGCGAGACCCTGCCCTGGCCGGCAGGCGGCGATGGCAATGGCCGGCTGCAGCACGGCTACACCAGCCGCAGCGATTACACGATCACCGCTGAGCTGAGCGGCAATGGCATCACGGCTGCTGTGCTGGTGAGCCTGGCGGGCTGTCCGATCTGGCAGCCCGAGCTCACCCCACCACCCGATGGCGGAGGCAGTGGATCAACGCCTGGGGTGTTGCTGCCCCTGATCCCTGGCGCTGGCATTGCGGGCGGTGCCTACAACGGCAGCAGCAGCCAGCAGTGGAGCCTGCAGGCCTGGGCTGGCGGCACCAGTGCTGGTGGTGTGCCGCCCAGCGATGGATCGAGCGCCATGTTCCTCTGCGCTGATGGCAGCTGGGCAATCCCGCCTGGCGGCAGTGGTGCTGGCAGTGGTGATGGCAGCCGCTGGTTCAACGGTGATGGACCGCCTGGGACCGTTGCCGGTGCTGAACCTGGTGACTACTACCTCGATGGCATCAGCGGCCTCTTCTACGTGCTGGAGAACTGAGCGATGCCCTGGAGCCAGATCACCAACATCAAGGGGCCCCCAGGCGAAAAAGGGGAGGCGGGGCTGGCCAACGGCAGCTTCTCCAAGCTGCTGACCACACACCTGGATCTCTACGTCTCAACAAGCGGCAGCGACAGCACCGGCGATGGCACAGAAGCTCTGCCCTGGGCGACGCCACACCGGGCGATGCGTGAGCTGTTTGCCTACATCATCACGCCGGAGGCCTCAGCGACGGTTCACATCGCCGATGGCCAGTACACCTTCTCTGAGCCGCTGGAGATCGGCCATCCCAACGGAGAGCGGATCAAGGTATTGGGCGGCTCAGTGGGCAGCAGTAAACCCTCCAGCAGTGACCTCACCGGCAATGCTGAAACCGGCAACACCGCCGGCAGCCTGGCCTTCAATGACGCCGTGCTGGCTGGCTACTACAACACCCGCTGGCAATTCAATGCACCGCAAGCGCTGCTCTGTTCATCTGGCAATGGTGTGACGCTGGATCGAATCCTGGTGCGCGGTGCCGGCCAGACCACCACGGCGGGGCTCTCGCTCAAGGGTGGCTCCGTCAACCTCGGAACCAACTATTCCGGCAACGTGGCCTTCTGCAATTGCAGCCTGGGCGTTGGGGTTGCGGCCAGAAGCCTCAAGGCTCCTGGCATTCAGATTGTCAACTGCAACACCGGGCTCAGAGTCAGCGGCGGAACTGCCGAGCTGGACTCGCTTGTGGTGGCCAACTGCAGCGAGCATGGCATCGACTGCAGTGGCGGCTATCTGCAGGCGATGACTGCCACCAGCCAGCGCAATGGCTCAAGCGGTGTGCGCGCTTACGGCGCGGCGGTGGTGGAGTTCAGCTACTCCAACTGCTCGTTCAACAACGGAGATGGGATTGAGGCCCGCGGCGCGGCCACGGTGACGGCAAACAGCAGCAAGCTCCGCAACCAAACCAGATCAGGTGCTGTGGCAGGTGGTAGCGCCAGCGTGAGCCTCGATAGCGCCCAGCTCTCGGGCAACCAGATGGATGGATTGAACGCAGCTGAGCACGCCACGCTCAGCGCCGGCTATGCCCAGATCCTCAGCAACGGCCAGGTGGGGCTCAGCCTGAGCGGCTGCGCGACGGTGAAAGCATCTGGGGCCTCTATCTCCAGCCACCCGCAGGTGGGGGTGAGTGTGAATGGCCCGGCCTACCTCGATGCCTGGGGCGCGACGATCAGCAGCAACACCGGTGGCGGGGTGAGCATCCAGCAGGGCGGATCGGCCTATCTGGTGCAGGCATCGCTGCCTGGCAACGGCGGGACGGGCATCAAGGTCCAGGGCGATGGCTACGTCGATTTCACTGGGGGGGATCCGTCGGTGACGCTCTCCCCTGCTGCCAACACGCTCGGCAACGGCAGGGGTTACATCAGCAGATAGGAGCCGATGGTCAACCGAGCGGCTTGATCGGCAATAGCAGCTGAGATCACACCGGGCTGCGGGCCCGCTGAACCATGGCTTGGGTGGCAGCCGGCTCCTTAAAAGGACCGCAAGGCATTCAGGGTCTGCCGGGTGTAGACGGCCCGGCTGGACCGGCCGGAGCAGACGGTGCCCAGGGCATCCAAGGCGAGCAGGGCATTGCCGGACCAGAAGGCCCCCAGGGCCAGCAGGGCATCCAGGGTGCTGCGGGTCTGGGCATCACCTTTAAGGGTCAGGTAGCAACAGAAACGGAGTTGCCGGTTGATGCGGCCCAGGGCGATGCCTACATCGTGCAGGCCGATGACTCCTTCTGGGTGTGGGATGCGGCCAGCAGCAGCTGGGTGACTGGCGGCTCGATCCAGGGGCCCCAGGGCATTGCAGGCCCCCAAGGCCCGCAGGGCCTGCAGGGAGACGTCGGGCCCCAGGGCATTCAGGGTCTCGATGGCCCAGCTGGCATTCAGGGCGTGCGCGGCACCGGCTGGTTCAACGGCAGCGGTGCCCCTGCAGCTGAGATCCCTGGCTCAATTCCTGGCGACCTGTATCTGGACAAGGACAGCGGTGATGTCTACACGCTGAGCTGAATGGCGCGCTGGTCTTTTGCGGGCAACCTGCAGGGCCCGGCTGGCCCGAGCGCGGTGTCGGCTGATGCCGGCAACAGCGCCAGGCTGGGCACTGACGCCAAGGTGTTTGTGCCCTCCTCCCTGTACGTCCTGCCCGCAGCGACGGCCAAGGTGTTGGGCGGCATCAAGGTGGGTGCTGGGCTGAGCATGACGGCCGATGGCGTGCTCAGCGCTGCGATGGCAACCACCTACGTCAACAAGGCAGGTGATGTGATGAACGGCCCGCTGCGCTGGGCCAACAGCGGCGGTGTTTCAACCTTCAATGGCCGGGACGTTTACCTGTACTACGACGGGACCTTCTTTCGTTGCCAGCTGCCGTCTTCTAGATCGGCCTGGCGAATTGAGAACAGCAGCGGTCAGGTGACCTTTGGCTCTTGTCCTGCAGCAGCTAGCCCGCCAGTTGCGGCCGGTGACCTGACCAATAAGGGCTATATCGACAAGCTCGTAAGCGCGCTTTTAGATGAGCTGCAGTCCCTCAAGGCAGAGGTGGCGGCCCTCAAGGCCGTGAGCTGAGGCGTTGCTGGTGACCTACGGAGGAGAGCTTCTCCAACGGGCCTCGATGTGCCGCAAGATGCGCCAATGTGCCGCGGGGAACCTGGCAGCACGCGTCAGAGCGCGCCAGGTTGGGTGCATCTGGGGCATGAGCAGATGAGCTGGTCGGATCTGGAGCGGTTGGTGGCTGATGCAGAAACCAGCCCTGAGCTCCAGCAGACACTCCGCCAAAGCCGCAGCCGCCAGGAGCTGCTCCACACCGCCCGCCGGCTGGGCTACCGGGTCACCAGAGCTGACCTGCAGAACGCCTGGCTGGAGCACCACAACACAGCAGCAGCCAATGAAGCCGGTGGTGCTGATCGATGGGCAGCTGGAGGCAGCTGACACTCAACCCTGACCTAGACGGCCCAGCGCAGGGGCTGCTCCCAGGCTTCTGCAGGGCAGATCAGATCCCAGCAGCTGCCGATCGGCTCAGGCAGGGTGAACAGCACCAACTGCTGAACCGCTGGGGCCGGCTTGCCCTGCTTGGTGCTGCTGGAGCGGAAGAGGCTGGCGGTGGCTTGCATCGCAGGACGGAGAAAAAACGCCCCCCCTCGCGCCCAATAAGCCGCCGGGTCAAGGCCGCCCGCAGGGCGCACGCCTTGGCCTTGATGCTGCGGCACTGCCAGCCCGTCAGGCTGCTGGCCCTTGGGCGAACCATCGGGGACGTGCTCTCCTCGGCAATGCACCCCTGCCGGCCTTGAACTCCAGGGGGGTAACAGGGGAAGAAAGCCGGGATTGGGCCCCCGGCAAGGCCAGAGCCTGTGGCTCCTGAGCTTGTGGCTCCTGAGCTTGTGGCTCCTGGGCCCTAGGCCAGGGCGTGCCGCTGGGATTCGAGCGTGCAGCGCCGCAGCAGCTCCTGCTGGGCCAGCAGCCGCTCATCGAGGGCATCCACCCGGGCCAGGCACTGGCGGATGGCGGGCAGCACCTCTTCTTCCAGAAGAGTGATCTCCTCTTCTCCATAGGGCTGCTCGATCCAGGTGCGACGCAGCGGCAGATCGCGCCGCAGCATCAGCACCACCTCGATGGAACGGAGGGTGGATTCGAGCAGCAGGAACGGATCTTCTTCTGGCCGACAGAACTTGGACTGGGCGCTATGCGTGGCCATGGGATTCGGCGCCAGGTGTGGCGCAGCGATGGGACCGATCCCAGAGGCGTACTGACGCAGGAAGGAAGCACAATGGAGAGGACCCGGAGTAAGCCCCACCGGAAGCCGACCCAGCCAGAGCGAGGCTTCTGCACAGGTCAGGACAAGGCAGGAGCGATCAGATCTTGCGTAAGCGCGGCTTGCCAAGGTGATGCACCGCGTGCACCACCACGCCAAATAGCCCTGAGCGATCAAAGACCTCCAGGTCCAAAGGAATTGCTGTCTCTCCTGGCCGCACCGGTTCAAGCAACCACTGCTCTCCCTGACGCAACAGAGGCCGCATCAAGAAGCTGCCCTGGTGGGCAACTACGACGACATGGCCGGAGCACGGTTCCACACTGCGGTCGATCACCATCAAGTCGCCGTCGTTGATCCCGTGCTGGCGCATGCCATTGCCGCTGGCCCGCATGTAGAAGGTGCAAACCGGTTTGGGAATCAGGGCGGATTGGAGATCCAAGCCCTCACCCAAAGAGCCCGGGCAGAAGGGCACAGGCTCTCCAATAGGCAGGTCGGCCAAAATCAAACCAGTGGAAGCAGCAGTACAGCCGTTCTACTCCTGGTGAGGTGTGTTGGGTTGGGCTGGGCCGGCTCAGCTGCCTGCTTCTGGCCAGGGCACAAGCTTCATATCCCCCACCTTGTTCCAGGCTTTGCATTTGGGATCAGCCAGCCGGTAGATGGCGCTGCCGTCTGGCCCGTTCTTGGTGACGACCAGGACCGGCGCACCAGGCCAGCCGATCCGCCAAAGCTGCTCACCATCGGCCAACACAATCAAATCGCCGGTGGCAGGGTGCTTGAGGTCTGGGGCCATCGCTGCACCGTAGAAAGCCATTGGCGATTCGTTGCTAGTGCGGCAGAACAATCGGTAGGGGCTCGCACGGATCAGGTGCGCCTGGCTCCGCGCCAGGCGGGTGGGCACTAGGCCACCAGCTGCTGCCGCAGAGCCTCAAGAGCCTTCTTCTGGGCCCGCTGCACGGACATGGCGCTGATCTCCAGCTGCTCTGCCGCCTGCCGGAGCGAGAGGCCCTCAAGGATGGTGAGCCTCAGGGCCGTGGCTTGCGGCGCAGGCAGCTGATCTACAAGCTGCTCCAGCGCCAGATCATCAGCGGGGCTTGCTGCTTCTTGCTCTGGGCTGGCCAGCTGATCGAGCAGGCACGGCTCGCCAGCGGCCTGGCCATCAAGGCTGATGTGACCCAAAGGGCACTGACCCTGCTCATGCAGCCGCCGTGGAATGCGCACCAGCCGCACCCGATCGCGCAGGTGATGCTGCAGGGCTCCTGAGATGCAGCGGCGCAGATAGGGCTCTGCAGGCTCGCCTGCTTTGCAGCGCAGGACAGAGCGGAGCAGGGCTTCTCTGGCTACCTGGATCAGATCCTCCCGCTCGACCAAAGGGAAGAAGCGGCGGGCTACAGCTGAAGCAACGGAATCAGCCAGGGAGAGGTGCTCCAGCACCAGGGCATCGCGGGCACGGAGGGCAGAGCGGGAAAGTGGGGCAGCCATCTAGGGACGGCGAAGAACCCCACCCCCAACGGCCAGCCGCAGGGATGTGACAAGGACGCCCCACCGGGGCGCATGGCCCGATCCTTGACGCAGCGCGAGGACTGGACGAGGGATTTAGGTGGGTGTTTGACGGCCTGGTG
>Ga0247837_1004089_pt1 | contig 23981 bp, 30 predicted proteins | sample LaCtaG_2_FD_187115 | JGI IMG/M metagenome (GOLD analysis project Ga0247837, IMG submission 187115) | Freshwater microbial communities from meromictic Lake La Cruz, Castile-La Mancha, Spain - LaCruzMarch2015_14.5m | ecosystem: Environmental > Aquatic > Freshwater > Lake | place: Spain: Castile-La...
AGTAGCATTCTTTCTCTCGACCCAAGCCGGCGTCCTTTAGCCGAGGACATCCTTAGTGTCCTCTACGAAATGCGAGAAAAGCAGCCCTGCAGTGGCTGCAACCGCAAGGAAGTGCCTCAGACCTGGAGCTGCGGACACGTCTACTGCGAAGCCTGCCTCCTAGTCCGACTTTCCAACGCCACAGTATCCGAAGTAGCCGCAACTTGCCACTGCGGCAGCGCCATCAACGACGTGGTACTGAGGATGTACAGCCAACAATGCAGGAAAATCGGGGAGTTGGCCAATGACCGTCAGATTTCCTGTCCGAAATGCAGCGTCAAGTACCGGAAAGTGAGGGTGGAAGCCGGACTCATCAAGTCCTACAAGTGCAAGTGTGCCTGCGGCGCTTCCTTCTGCTCCCTGTGCGGAGACCCAAAGGCGCATAGAGGCTTTTTCGGGAGTGCCAAGCCCTGTCCCCAGCTCCCAGCCTTCCCTGCTTAGTACTAACTATGGCACAGTCCTGGCTGTCCAAGGCGATGGAAAGTCCTCGGGTTTGGCCTAGGTCTCCAGGCAATTCCCCGAAATCTACGAGGCTTTCTTCCTTTATGAGTTCGGAAGAGCTGCTGCGGCTTTCTGCGCACACTGTGCAGCACCGCAGAAGTCTGTCTCGGCAGTTTCTCGCAAAAAAGGAGGAATCGGTCTCGCCCAGAGCCGGCGGGAGACTAGAAAGAGGCATGAAATTGCTATATGAGCTCTTTCCGAAGCAAGAAGTTAAGGTAGTGGTGACTCCTGCGGAGTCTATGGAGGGGTCGAAACTCCTTAGAAGCCTAGCGAGACCTATGAAGAAGTCTATACTACTGAAGAGGGATTCGCACATTAAGCCTGGAGAGAAAGAAGACGTGATGTCCCAGTTACGGAGAATTATCAATCGAAGGCAGCAAGAAGTCCTGTTTCCCCCTGACCAGCTGTCGGATGTGGAGCGACTGCATGCGGAAACGAAAGGGAGAAGTCGACGGTTGAAGCGACTTCAGCCGGCCACTCAACCCACCAGTCCTATAGAGTCCCGCAGTCCTTCTGTCAGTCCCAGCCTTCCCGCCTCCCCTCGGTCTCCTGCCAAAGTCACTACTCGCCCTCCTGTTCCCTTGCGAGTTCTGCCCAAACGAGCGAATCCCACCTGTGTCCGCTCGCTGGTGGTGGACCTGCCGCAGTTGCCCTTCTCCCAGCACTGTGCCTACAACCAGGAAAAGGACTTTGTGCGCACTCACTTCCGGGTGCTGAGGGAAGACACCAAGGATATGGAACTGGAGCGGACTTTGTTAGCGAAAAATAAGCGACTTGACTCCAAAGTGATAGTCAAAAGCATGAAGAAACTGAGGCTAAAGGACTGCAGGAGCACTTAGTATCCCGCCTTTCTGTATATTAAGCATACACTCAGTTATGTAGCGATTTACCTAGAGTTGCTTGGCTTCCTTTATAATGTCTGTGACCATATCTGTGACGAGTCCAGTGACTGTTTCTCACAACCTGCGCAAGCACACAGTCTACACTGTCAAAGGACAGGATGAAAACGGAGATTTCGAAGTGCTGCGCCGCTATCGTCATTTTCTGTCGCTTCGGGCCTATATGCGTGAAAAGTGGCCAGGTGTGCTAGTCCCTAGCCTCCCTCCTAAGCGGCTCCTCGCAAGTTCTTATCTAGGGCAAAATGCAGACCCGCCTCGTCGAATCCCGAAGAAAGCTGCTCGAGCAGTTCTGCAGCGCCGTAGCAGCCATCCCGCACCTCTACCACTCCGAAGAGTTCCAAGTCTTCTGCAAAGGCAGTCGCAGGTACGAAGACGCAAGGCTGGACTACCCCTCGCCCAGTCTGCAAGACATCAGAGTCTCATATGAACTGCTATTTGCAGAGGCTAAGCCTGACCCTGGGATTGGCTGGCTGAAGCCGGAAGAGGTGCCGCAGTTCCAGGCCAGAGTTGGTGAAATGATGCGGGACTGTGTACTTGTGAGAGGGGAGTTGAAGAAAATGAAGCTGTTCGCGAGGAACTTGGAGCAGGCGATGGGGCGCTTTCAGACTGGTTTGCAGCAATTAGCAGACACTGCTTACTTCGAATACACCTCTGGAAGGCCGAAACAGTCACTGGCAGTACTGCCGTGTTGGCCTGATGTTCGCACCTTTTCGCCTGTTCTGGACTGGGTGAAGTCGGAACAAGTGGCGATTCACTGTCTAGTTGACACTCTGCACAGCCGCTCCAGCCTTTCCCAGCGCCTCAACTCGCTGTCTCTTTCCCTAGAGACCAGCCAAGTCCACTACACCTACGTGCAGGCAGGGAAGCGTTCGCTTACCGATCGCTTGGGACTAAAGCCCGCCTCTTTGGATGGAATCCGGGCTGAGATGGAGAAGGTGACAAGTACTCAGACTGAAGAGGACATCAAGCACATAGGGACCATCGCTGCCTTGGCAGACTGCTGGTTCCTCTATCGAGAAGTAGCGCATTTCCGCCAGGCGCGGAGAAGCGCGTATGAGAAGGCTGTGAAGGAGTTTTGGAGTGGGAACGGGGAAACACTGCATAGAGCGATGGAGAACTATAGGGAATTCCTTGCTTTGCAGTAGTAATGTGTCTCCAGTCGCTAGTCTTCCATTGGCAGTTACATTTTCGCCTTCAATTTGGTCTTCCGTAGCGGACGTTTGGACGATTTCCCCCTCCTTCCATTCTCCATCCCTCCACACTTCACATAAACCGTCTTAAGTCACCCCACTTGCAAGGATGAACATTTGATTTCCAAATTGCAGCCTACTGCCACTACAAGTGCAGAACTGAACTGCATCGAAGTTCCGATCTACAGCTTTGCATTGTATTCAGACGTAGGTCAGACAGCGCAGCTCTTTTGTCAGTCTCAAGGAGGAGGGTTGGGCGTGGAGTCGGCTTCCATATCTAAGGGGTGAATGGGCATATGGCCGACTAAGTTCGCCGCACAGGCATCCACTAGGACGCCGTTCAAAGTCGAAAGATGAGTTGGAAGCTGAGATTTGGTCTCAGCGGAGAAAGATAGAAGCCAAATGGCCAATTAGGGGCCAGAATTCCTTCTAGACTTTTTGTTGCCTCGAGTAACCAGAACCACTATTATCGACTAATCTGCGAAGACGAAGACGGACAGCTTGGTCAGAGGGGCGGGGTTGCCGAGGGGAGGCAGAGTCATGGGTGTGAACATCTTGGGCATCACTGCCACTACACTGCTCAGCTGCTTCAGTTTCTCTCCGTCGAGGATGTCCGTCAATTTGAGTTCATGAAATCCCTCCCGTTGAAGCGATTTCAAAGCCTTGTGGATGCGCTTGTGGACAGATAGTTGACTGCACTGGCGATATCTGACCCCACAGTCCTTGCAGACGAAGGGCTTTGCCCCAGTGTGGGTATAGATGTGCTCCTGGTAATTTTGCTTGGAGCTGAGGCTCTTGCCGCAGTGCTCGCACACGAACTTATTTTCCCGCAAATGTGCGAGGGCGTAGTGTCTCTTCATGTTAAACTTGTTAGTATACTGTCTCTCGCAGTCCGGGCAAGTTGTGACCTTGACCCTTGATTTCATTTTTTCCTTTCGACTGCGTTGATGTGAGCTATTAGATTAAATCACCACGTAATCACTACATTTGACTTTATAGCAGGAATAGGAGGGTTATTTCAGTGTAAATTTAGCTAGACCTGAACTATAAAAACTGACTCTTTAACGTATTTGTTCATTTCGAGTTCCTTTAGAATCTGATTTTACCAAGTTTGGATTTTGCTATATCCTTTTCAATTACGACTTTCGTCGATTCCTGCAGGCAAAGCGATTTAACACCAATAAAATGGTTCCAAGTCAAAGCCACAGTGTCCAAAGCAAACCACCCGCTCATTCACTTTAACCTCCAATTCACTAGATACCAGACTAGAACTACCGCTAGAAACCCCAGAAACACAAATGAAAGTTTCCTCTGTCTTTAATGTCTTTCCGTGATGGCCGCAGTGTTTCCTTCGTCGACCGCAGCGGCAACGTGACAGTGCAGAGTTCAGACCTGTCCAGCAACCGAGATGCATACAAGTTGGACACAAGCTGCACTGTGTGCGGCACAGCGGCCTGGACCCTCTTTTCCCCTAAGAAATACTGCAAGTTCTGCTATCGATGTGTGTGCAAGGACTGCTCCCTGCACCGCGCCTATCACCCGGAAAGACAGCGGCAGGAGAGGTGCTGTAGTGCGTGTTACGACCGGTTCATTTCGCAGGGAGTACTGGACAGTATGCAGTACCAACTCGGAGTCACTAACAGTATGGTCCGACATGCAAGTGAACTCCTTGAAGAGGAAAAAGACCGAAGGTCCATCCAGGATGCGACGCAAAGTGGCCTGAAAGCTGCAGTTCTGCAGGTGGAAGCGGAGTTGAAAGCGCACCACAAAGCCGCTACTGCCTCCCTCACCCAGCAAGACCAAGTGCTCGCCCAGGTCACCACAGACGTCAATACCCTCAGAACTGAGGTGCGAAGTAGCCAAGTCCGCCTGGAAACCGCAAAGACGAACCTTGAAAAGGCGAAAGGGAAATTGGCGGAAGTGACCACTGCTGCGCAAGTGCAAAGAGAGGCTGTGGATGAGTTGAAGTCCAGACTCACGAACAATCAGGACGAGTTTTCTCGTCTCCGCCGCATGCAGGAAGCCCGGAAAATGGGGATTTCCTACGAACCTCAGAAGACCAAGCCTAGTCGCAAGGGACTTCAAGAGCTGCAAGCTGTGGCTGAAGAACTCAAAACTCAGCTTTCCGCACTCAAGTCTCAAAACCAAGACCTCGAAAAACAGCTCCACAGCCCTCCCAGCGATGCTTCTGAGCGTGAATTAGGGAAGCCAAGTGAACTCACGAACAACCCTTTACTTGCCCAGTACTTGGAACTGCAGGCGGAAGTGGACAGACTGAGGAGGGAAAAGGAAACCCAGCCCAATGAGGAGCTGTTGGAAACTGAGGCGGAAACGCTGAGACGGAATCTGGGGAAACTGCAGGATGAGAATGAGGACATCAAGCAGCAAATGCAGAGGTACCAGAGACAGACTGCGGAAAGACGACATAAGAAATGCACGATATGGTAGTGTCATATAAGCACTGCAGCAGTAGATTGCACGGTACCTATTGGGTTTCTAGGAATAGAACTATAGCGAATGGACCTAGACTGGGATTAGGTAGCTGAGGAAAATCGAAGCCATGCGAAGGGCCTGCGCAGTCATATAGCTCTTACTCTCCCAGTCGTCCCATATGTCTCCTTCCCCACCAGGACTCTGCTCCGCCGTCCAGAGAAAGGCATCCGCTAGGAAGGAGGGCGGCAGAGACCTGCTCACAGCTCTCTCACATCTCCCCTGTCCCTGCAAACAGCCTTTCCCGGCTGTCATCCGAATCCAGCGATTCAGCCTCCGAGCCACTATTGTGGCTGTTTGGTTCACTGCAGCATCAGAAGCCCCTCTCACAACCACCGACTTCACCCCTGGGAAGTCCAGTCGAAACGCCCAAATCCGTCCCTCCCCCACTCCCGCAAGTTCCTCCCTAGTCGCAAACCCCTGGATGTACTCCTCATCTTGGCTCGGACAGGACCACCACGAGACTGAAAGGGAGCAGTTGCGGACTTCACTCAGGTCAGAGCGGGTGGGGTGTCCCAGGGCAGTGGCCAGTTTCTATACGAAACTCACTTCCAAAGTGGGGGTTTTGATGCTTTCGAAGCAGATAAGGGAGCGGCCTAGTAGGCGTTCTCTGCCCTTTACGACCCCTGTCATTAGCACCAGTAACCCTTCGGGTATATCCTCCGCCTCCAAATCTCCCTTGTAAAGCACTACTTGGCACGCTAAATCCGCCCTCACTTCTTCCCCCTCCGTCCTCAGCACTGCCATTGTCCGTATACCCGCAAGAACATGGTCCTTATCACGACAGGAGCAGGTAAGGCAGAGGCCGGATAAGGCCTCCACCGAGGTCCGCACAGAGCCTGTATACTTCCACTTGACAATTGAGATCGGAACAGGGGTGAAGAGGCGGAAATAGGCCTGGTCCTCTGCAGAGAAAACATGCTCTAGGGCCTGAGAAGAGGGAAAAGACGCTTTTTCCAGCGTGTTTTGGATGCTTAAGGCTGCATTTGTGAGTATTTCCAAAGCAGCGCTTGCAGGCAGGGCGCTGAGTCGGTACTGGTACAGAATTGCATGCAAAAGCACTAGGGCATACCTTCTATGCGCGAATTGCGTCTTCAGCACCTGCTTCGCCCAACTAAGCACCTCCCGGCCCTGCCAGTTCCCTCCGTCTAGTCTGCGATACAGCAGCAACAGGTCATTAGTGGCTATTCCCCCTCCTTCTATCACCTTTAGCCCGTTTTCCTCTCGATACAGCGACACCGCCAGGGCTGTAAGTTCCTCCACAGCGTCCATTAGTACAAATTAACTAGCGAATTCGAGGGAAAAGGCGCTGAGGCGGGCGAGCACTTGGTCCAGACAGTCACTGGGCACTTCCAGGCGCTGGCCTTCCTGTCGGAGCAGGGCTTCCAGCGCTTTTAGCATGGGAGTGGTGACGCTGAGGTCTTTGTGGAGTTGCTTCAGGTGGTGGTGGGAGAAGAGGGAAGTTTCGCCTCGGAGAACTCCCATAAACCCACGTCTCATAGCTTCAGGCTCCCTCCCAGCCCGCTCAAACACCCCTTTCACCATCGGATTCTCTATCAATTTCCTCATCACTCTATCAACTAAGTCCTCACAAAGGTCGTTTTTGATGCTATTGAGCGCCATTTCCAGGTTTTTACTGCTCTGTAGACTCTTCCTAGCCCGCCCCACCATCCCGTCATACTTCGCCTCCACACTCGCAAGGTGCTTCGCAGCTCTGCTGACCTGAGCAACTGACAGACTGTGCGGAATGGGTAGGACTTGGGGCGGGTCTATATAGGGCACATCTGACAGTTTCCTGCAGACACAGGCAGGCTGGACCCTGGGAAGAGGCGTAAGGACGCGAGTCCTAGGAGGCTTAGGTAGAGACTCAGCAAGAGTGAGCTGTTGGAAGCGCTGGCGTAGGGACTTCGCCTCTTTTTCCTGCGGAGAAGCCTCTCCGTATCTGATTTGCAAGCAGTCCACCATTACGAACCGGCCTCGGCCGACCTTGACACAGTCCATAGTGAGTTCTTCTATCTTGGTGTGCCGGGGAAGGCGCTCTACAGAGGTAATGAACCTGCGGATGAGGGCGGTGAGTTCGGGCTTCAGTTGGTTCACTGCAGTTACTGTGCAGTTGGAGGTGTTGGCGGTGTTCACTGCGAAGTGCTCCCACTCGGGCTGGTCTTGGCTTGGTCTTGGTCGGTGGGAGGGAGTGGGACTGCTTGTGAGTGAAGCAGGCGGCTTGCTAGACAGTCTCGAAGGATACGGCAGGTACGGAGAGAAGGACTCTCTGAGGAGTTTCCCAGCGTAGTGGAAGTCTGCGGGGCTGTGCTGGTAAATGCTCACTCGGGATACGACTCTTTTCAGGCTTTTTCTCTCTACACTGCGGTTTCCTCTTTCCTTATTGCCCAGCTTAAAAGCTCTGATCTCCCCCTCTCGATACACCACTCTGTATATCCTCGGCTCGATACTCACCGCCCGCACATACCTGCACATCAAATATTGGTCCTGTCCCATCTCCTCCCAGCGACTTGCGCACTCTTCCCTGCTTCTACAGTAACTCCACTGTCTGCTTTGACTGCGCACACAGTACTTGGGCCCGGGCAGCAGTGCGTCTTTCTCTTTCTGCGCTTTGCTGCTCAGACGCAAGTCCACCAACTCGAAAAACTTATTGAATGTGTGGGAGCCGGTCGCTTTTCGCAGGAAGCCGTCCTCGGAATAGAGCAAAACTGGGAAAAGTCGGCCTTGGGGATGCAGCAAAGACTCTGGGATTTCCGCTTCTACGGGGCCTTTGGCCGCTAAAGACAGTAAAAGTTCGGAGAGACTGGTGGAGTGCTGGGTGAGGGGAGTGAGAAGGGTCTGGATTTCGAGCGAACTGAGCTGCTGGGTCGGGCGGCAGGACTGTCTCTGGGAACGAGTGGGGCTCAGGGTGGGGGCCGACGGGTCCATTATTTTTCCTCTTTGCAGGCTAAAAGAGAGCAGAGAACTTGACTGCATACTAAGACAAAACGCCCCAAGTCCCAGGACTTCCAGTCCTGACTAGTCTGCCCGTATTAAGCTCCGCCTGCAGCAGTGTACGCCATTTCCTAGTAGAGAGGCCATTCGAATGGTCGATAACAACCATTATGGAGAGTTTTCAACAGCTCGTGGCTGACTCGCTGTCCGCATCAGGGTTCGATTCAGCGGGAGAAAGTGCCTTGTGTGAGGCTGGGCCGGGGCTGTTGTTCTCACAGGTGTTTCCCTGGGGGCCCTTCTTGCTGCCCTTTCCGCCCAAGTTCTCTATGGACTCGCTGCCTGTGTGTCAGTTGCAGATGGACATGGAAAGCCTGCCCAGAATGCAAGAATCCGACTGGTCTGCGTTATTCCCTGAGTCCTTCTCCTCTCTTTCCCCCAGCGAAGTCCCAGTCAAAGCCATCAAGTACAAAAAGACAGAAGTGGAGCTGGGGCCTGTCGGCACTCTTTCCAAGGCAGAACGACGAGCAAAGATTCTTCGGTACCAGGAAAAGCGGAGACGGCGCACCTTCACCAAGCGCATTTCCTATCAATGTCGCAAGAGAGTGGCTGACACGCGCTTGAGAGTGAAGGGCAGATTTGTGTCCACCAAGCAGGAGGAGCACATGCGAGGACTGGAGAGTGGGAAGAACGACCTTTCCTGGCCCTGGCAGGGCTACATATAGTACCTTCTTCTGATAGACGGACATGCGTAGAGTTGGGGGGTCATGAAGGGAAATGGAGGAATTTATGCGTGTAAGGGAAAGAAGGAGACTGAATAGACAGCATTGACTTAGCTTAAGGAGCTTTCCTTTGCATAGCGCTATTAAGGCCCTCCACTTCCCTAAATCGCCTCCTTCGGTAGGCACAGCTCCAGGAAAGATGGGAAATGTTAGGAACTTGCTGCGAAGACAGCGGAATCGACGCCAACAGCACTCCTCTCCTAGCCAAGCTCCTCGCCCTGCTCTGGCTCCTCTTCATAGTCCAGCTGGCCCTGGGTGCCTTCCAATGCCTCTTCATTGGCTTTTCGGCTGGAGTGTTCAGTTTGCTGCTTGCGGTTTTCCTGTACTTCGCGCACAAGTACAGGAATTACGGGTTGTGTGTGGTGTATGTGATGTGGACCTGTCTGGATCAGATCTTCACTCTACTGGAGATGGGGACATATGCAGTGGGTCAGAGGAGCAAGACCGGGGATGTACTGCATCTACTAGTGAGTCTCAAGATCCCATTCGCGCTGGTGGCGACCTGGTTCGCCTTTCTCACCTACCGAGAACTGAAGGCGCTGACAGTGTCTCGCGGGGCTGCTCCAGGCTACAGCGCCTTTTAAGCCTCAATCTCATAGTAGCGTCTGTATTGTCTCTCAGTTCCTCACTAGTCTTTCTATAGGAAAGGCCTACTGATGTGGTCCTATGGAGGTCTTTAGATGATAGTCTGAATGTGGAGTTGTTGGATTAGTGCTGATAGTCGATACCCAGCCAGCGCCAGTTGCTTCTGTATCACAGTCCACCCGGCTTCCAAGTAGTCCTGCGTCGGTCTACTCCCCACTGTGATGTTGTACGAGTAAGTCACTGCCAAACGGTAATTCGCCAAAGCCCAGTCACTAGTACTGGGGTCACTCAACTCCTTCGAAAGGCTGGATTTCGGGTACAACTGTGTCAAAGCCGCAGCCTCCGTTTCTACGATTTCCCACCCTGTGGAGTTGAGAGGACGCTGAAGGTTCACTTCGTATCGACTCATGCAGGAGTCCCACAGTGCATGCAACTCCCGAACTATGGAGTCGAACTCTATCGGGAAAAACACCCCGCCCCAGTCTCCAGTGGGAAACTGCTCGTTCCACATTTCAGTCACATGCAGCGGCTGATGCATATCTCCAATTATATGTATCAAATACCGCATAGCGAAGGATGTCTCCAACGGTGCATCCGCCCTATTGACCCCCGCCAAGGTCCCTACCAATTGGTCAATTGCCCATAGTGCATCTCCGTTAAACTGCTCCATCACATTAATCAGTCCATCCGGGTTATAAGGCTTCGCATAGAAGTGCCAGTCATTCATAGCGACCAGACTATAGGCCTTAATGTCATCCGCCCAACAAGCACTTTCCACGAAGGAATTGGAGATATTGTGACTCAGTGGGCCGGAAAGTTCCTCTACTAGGGAGGAAGCCCAGGCGAAGGCTTCTGGGGAGTCGGTTTGAAGGTCGGTTTGAGCGATTTGGGCCACGAGCATGTGGCCGGTGCACCACCAGCCCTGCACAGGCAGGCAGACTGAGAGGGAAAGAAGCAATTCGACCCACATCTTTACTATTCGCGAGGAAAAACTAGTGTGGAAGGCCACTCACATGCGGATAGGACTTAAGTCTCTCCATTTGGAGTATTTCCAGTGCAATGGCCAGGCGGTTTGTAAGTAGTTCAGAGGAGATACAGTGATTTACTATGTTTAGTGCAAATAAAGCACTCAGGTGAGCATCCTAAGGACTGCATAGAGTCGTAATTTACAATATCCGGACTCTCACTATAGACATAGGCGCACAAAAGTCTCTTTGAATCTCCACTCTATGCTGATTTTCGGTATATTTCCCACTCCGTATTCACTCAAACCCAAGCCCTTTCCAAATCCAATCTCCCATCCTGCTATCTCCTATCAGCTGCAATGTCCACCATCTCTGTGAAGTGGAACAAACAGGTCTTCACCGACCTGGAGGTGGACCTGACCCAGGACTGCGCTCTGCTCAAAACGCAGCTCTTTTCCCTGACCAATGTCCTCCCAGAGAAACAGAAGCTACTGCTCAAAGGCAAGGTGCTGCGGGAAGGACAGAGTCTGCAAGCGGCTGGAGTGGCGCAGGGAGCCACTGTCATGCTGATGGGCACTGCGGAGGCGTTGGTGGAGCCCACACAGCAGATCAGGTTCGTTGAAGACTTGACAGCGGCGGAAAGGGCGAGGATGTTTCATGAGAAGGAGGGGATTGTGCTGCCGGCAGGGCTGAATAACTTGGGAAATACCTGTTATCTCAACTCCACGCTGCAGTGTCTGCGCAGGATTTCGGAGTTGAGGACGGCGCTGAGTGCGTTTAGATTCACCAATCCCAATGACCTCAGTGACATGCTCACTCACACGCTTGCACTCACTTTCAGAGGCCTGGAAAGCACCGGAGCAGCCTACACCCCTCTCCACTTCGTCACCGCTGTGCGACAAATCTTCCCTCAATTCAACGAAACCGACTCCGAAGGCAACCACAAGCAGCAAGACTCCGAAGAGTTCCTGACCTCTCTACTGGCCAGCATTTCCCCGAAACTGCAAGAAGACGGACAGAGTCTGATCCAGAAACTGATGGAAGTGGAGTTCCAAACCACTTTTCAGTGTATGGAAGAGACGGGGGAAATGCCGGAAACGAGGTCGGAACTAGGCACGAAGTTGATGTGCATTATTGATAATCAGAGCCACCCTGTGGACTTCTTGACTGACGGGATCAAGGTGAGTTTGAGCGGAACTGTGGAGAAGATGAGTCCAGTGCTGGGAAGAAACGCTGTATACAGCAAGGAGCAGGCAATTAGCAAGTTGCCTGCCTACTTGATGGTTCAGTTCGTGCGGTTTGTGTGGAAACAGACCTCGGCTAGTGCAGGGACCAAGGCCACACGAGCCAAGATCCTCCGCAAAGTGCAATATCCAGCAATTCTTGATGCGTACGACTTTTGCACCCCGGAGTTGAAGCAAAGTCTCGAAGTGGGTCGCGAGATGGAAAAGGCGTTACGGGATGAAGAACTAAAGGAGGAGAGAAAGGCGCCTCCTACCAAGCAGCTAGCGACAGAGTCCGAACTGGGCATCGGTCTCGACACTGGTGCGTACAAACTGGTGGGAGTGGTCACTCACAAAGGCAGATCCGCCGAGTCCGGGCACTACGTGGGATGGACTCACTTCAAAGACGATGAATGGGTGCAGTACGACGACGCAACTACAAGTCATGTCAACATCAGTGACGTATTGCAGCTGAGTGGTGGAGGGGACTGGCACACGGCCTACATTCTTTTCTACCGCAAGTTGCAGATAGTGCCTAGAGCCTAGCTTCGGAATATTTAGTATGGAGGCTGACTCGCAAGCACCGGACACGCTGCCGATGATTCCAGAAGACAGTGCGGAGTCGCAGCCTGAATCCCCACTTCCTGCTCACTTGCGTGTAACTCCGAAAAGTCCAGAGACAGTTCCCGACTCCGTCTCCTCAATCAGCACTCGCAGGTCTTCCCTGCGCAGTCCACTCGACTTCACCTACGCTCAATTCGAAGGCCTGGCTGAAAGAGTCTCTGAGCGAGTCGACAAGCAGAACTGCTCCTGCGCCTGCCACGTCTTTTAACTCCTAGCTGTACGCTATGGCAGCCACCGCCATATAAATGAATACCTTCGCCTTGGTGGTATCCACTGCACTGTTAGTGCCTTTGCTAGTGGCGAAGTATGTGCACTTCCAGGACTGGGGCTTTTTGGCGCCTGTGGGAGCGGCGTCGCTCTTTGCCTATGTTTTGACAGACGCTCTGATCCCTAGCATCAAGATTTTGACTGCAAATGCAGGTCTGGCGGGAAGAGACTTAAGCAAAGTGTCCACCAACAAGATGTAAGGGATAGGCAGTCCTGAGGCTTTAGGCATCGTCCCAGCGACTATTTACATAGTGACGCTCATACTGTCACAAGCCTCCCTCGCCCATAGTCAAGAGGACCTGACCCAGTTCAACGCAGTCGCACTGTCTATCTGCTTCATGACGCTGCTCGGCTTTGCCGACGATGTGTTGAACCTAAAGTGGCGGTACAAGCTATTGCTGCCTACAGTGGCTTCCCTGCCTATCCTAATGGCCTACACAGGCACTACGGCTATAGTAGTTCCGTATCCTTTGAGGGATGTGTTTGGGATGAGTGTGGAACTTGGGGTGCTTTACAAAGTGTATATGGGGTTGTTGGCTGTGTTCTGCACGAATGCGATTAATATCTATGCAGGAATTAACGGACTAGAGGCCGGGCAATCCTTCGTAATCGCTTGCGCAGTTCTCACTCACAATATTGTCGAAGTGGCTCTGGCAGTGACTCCATTAAGCAGACAACAGCACCTCCTTTCCCTAGTGCTAGTGCTGCCTCTAGCCTCCTCTATCCTGGCTCTACTCCTGCACAATAGGTACCCTTCCCAAGTCTTCGTAGGAGACACATTCTGCTACTTCGCCGGCATGAGCTTCGCCACAGGCGGCATCATCGGCCACTACTCCAAAACCCTCATGCTCTTTTTCCTCCCCCAAATCCTCAACTTCCTCCTATCCCTCCCCCAACTTTTCCACATCTACCCCTGTCCACGCCACCGCGTCCCCCGCTACGACCCCAAAGACAACAAAATGCACTGCGTCCCTGAGCACCACACACTCATCAACCTCTACCTCTACTTCTCCGGCCCACTCCCGGAAGAAGCCCTGACCAACCATCTCCTCATCCTGCAGATCCTGTCCTGTGCACTGGCGTTCGTGATTAGATACGAAGTGGCGGATTTCTTTTACTAGTAAGTGGTTAGGGTTTGGACTGAGCCTCGAGTTCCCTACGCACTGCGTGCGGGTTGGTCATTAGAGGGGGCTGCTTGACGTAGTGGGCTTTGTACTCTGTAGTCGCGAAAGTGAGGTCGGCGGTTAGGTCTCGCTCGTGTATGCGGTTAAAACGCACTCCTAGGAACTCCCTGGCGATTGGCTGAAAGGCAGAGGCGGAGCTAGTCTTGATGGACATCTTCACATAGGCATTCAGACCTCCCAGACTGTCTTGTCGACCCATTTTAGCCACTTTTGAGGCGAAAGGGTCCTTTGGTCCTGTAGGGCGGAAGGTGTCTGCGTATATAGATTTCGCTTCGAAGGGCATTTCGCGGGTTGGGACGGAGTCGTACAAACGCTTGAGGTAGCAGGGACTGGGGCTGCCGAAGCTAGGATATTCGATGTGGTAGGAGGAGACGCCGGAGAACTTGGGGAGGGGAGCGCGAGTGCGATAGAGCGGAGGATTGGACTGGCTGTCTCTAGGGCCCACTATAGAGTCAGCTCCAGCTGCTCTTAGTCCAGATTGGCTTCTGAATCCATTCGGTTTCCCTTCTATTCCCCCTCTATTCACTACTGCCTCTTCACCTTTGACAGCCTCTCCTACCCGGCTAACCCTCCCACTCGCTAAATCCGCCTCCCCCTCCACCCGAAAAGGTCTATAGTCCTGTTCATATATCGTCAGCAAATCCATTCGATTACAGCTCTTCACAGGGAGCGGTCTGGGCGGCTGCACCGACTTCGTCAGAGAGCCAGGCACAAACGCCCTTTGATACTGCGAAGCATACATTGACTTCGGGTAAGGGTCGTAGAAGGGGGCGCCTGGACACTTGTGCTGGCCGCAGGAGCAGTACTTGCACAGACAGGCTTGGACGTTGTGGTCGTTGAGGGAGATTACGCCGAGGGTGGGGTCGGCTAGGACACATATAGTGTCAGTGCTACGGACAGTACCCAGTTTGGCCTCTGATGAACTGGACAAAAGTCGCATTTCCCTACTCCGCTGCAACACTGGACTCTGCAAGTCTTCACCTAGTCTCCCAGCACTGCCATGTCCAGAGCTCATATTAAATGCAGAGAGTCGACCTAGCCGCTGAGCTACTCGAGCCCAGTCCGCCCTCAAGTCCCAGGGACGGGGAGACTGTGGAAGAGGTGCTGGACTCTACACTAGCGGAGCTCCACAAGACCTTTGTCCAAAGTCCGTCTGTGCACTTAGCTATGGGCGAGGACTGCTTCCCCTACGGATTCATGAGTCTGTCCCAGACAGACAAAGCCAAACTCATGGGGAAAATAGTCCTTTGCCTGGCTTCTTCTATCACTTCAATGCCACTGCCCTCTTCGCAAGAGTTCAAATTCAGTAGTGAAGCCGAGCGCCAGCGTCTAACTATAGCAGTGGCTCCCCAGCCAATAGCCTCCCAGCCTCCCCTCCTCAACCGTCTCCTCAGCATGCCCGAGACCCAAATCACCCTGCAGCCTGCTGAAACCCGCCAATTAGCCGGTCTCATACTCGGCGCAATTCGAGACTCTTCGAGTGATGTATATAGGAAGCAAGTGGCGCAGACGCAGGAGAAGTTGACGAAGATGGGGGAGGACTTGCTGAGGTGTAGGGAGCGGCTGAGAGCGAAGGAGGAACTGATTATGAGTTTGGAGATGAAGTTGGCGGGGAAGAGTAAGTCGATTAGAGAGGGCAGTGGACGGAGGGATTAACTGGGTAGTGATAGCGATTTAGGCTTTGGGTTGTTGCAATGGTAACAGGGAAAGCGGACTTAGTATGTGCATTTTAGTTGAGTTAGACCAATATGATTGCAAAAACACCAATAATATGGCGAAATAGACATTCACAGTAGCATAAAAGCATATATAACTAGCCAATTTGCAGCTATCAACATCTCGACTCTGCAGAAATCGACCTTTCAGCGACTAATCTACCCTAGTTAGCACGGCGCAAACTAGTCCTCACCAACTTGTCCAGCACATACGCCCCATACCCCTTCAAATCGCCCTTCTCCAAGTCACACCCACAACATCGAGCAACGCCTTCCGCCCGCTTCATCACATACAAGCCTGACTGAGCCGCTGGGAAGTGGGCTGTTTCCGTGCTTGTCTGCATGAAAGCCTCAGTCCAGGGGTGGAGGTTGTTAGAGTGGTGAGTGGAGTGACGTTTGCACTCTAGTTGCAAAAAGCGAATTACGGCTTTGAACATGTCTGCTGAAGGGGTGGATTTCTTCAAAGGATCGAGGAGAGTTAGGGACTGGTCGCTGGTTTTGGCCACTAGCAGCATCCAATGGCCCGTGAATATAGGAAAGACCAGGGTGCTAGGTGAGGCTTACTCGTAGGTCATGGGACTGCGCTTGGTTGGGGCGGAGGGGTGCAGCTGGAGGAGTTCTTGCACGGTGGTTAGACTGTAGATCTTTACTTTGACGCCCTGGTACAGCGACTTATTGCCTTGGTTGAGGTAGGAAATGAAGGCCTGCAGGACTTTCCTCGGCGGGTCCTGATTGAGGACCAAAGGCTGCAAGTCTTGGAAGGACAGGACAACTCTGGCTACTGCCAGAATGGTAGCTGACAGGCTGCTGTCTTGGATAGACCTCAGCAAGTCCACAACTTGGCTTTCTCGTGCTTGTTTGGGCTCGAGCTCGGAGTAGGAAAGCTGCTTACGCCGGCAGACGGGAAGACGAGTGGGCTTTCCGATGAGAGACCTAGCTTTGAGAGCTGCAATGGACGTAGCCAAGATAGACAGTCGCGGCTGCTGATGCAGCTGCACGCCTTCCGACTCATTCATCGCAGCCTGCAAACTGGCCGCCAAGTTCTTTTGCGAAAGCAAAGGTCTGACTTCTCTTAGAAACCGCGGTAGTGTCTTCTGCTTGCTTCGTCTGCACGACAAAAGTCCCTTCAGTCTGCTTCCTTTCTGGTCATTTCCCGACTTCCAAGGCAGTGGTACTGCCACTTCCCGGACACTTTCACTGGCCATTTCTTCAATCAAAGGGAAAAGCGCCTGCCAGTTTCCACACCTGAGTAATGTCCACAGACAGACGTGGCAAAGGGAGATATGGAGCGCAGACTAGTCTATGCACTGCCAGTGGTGTACCTCGTGTATGTCTTCCATGTCACACAGGGCTGGCTGGGCAACCGCCAATACATCGACCCAATATACCGCAAGCCCAGCTTCGCCAGGTACAATTCTCACTTGTGTAGTGACCAACGCAGCATTGAGGAGGAGGTAAAGCGCCTGGAGAACTCTGAAAAACAGGCTACGAAGTACTACCAGCAAGGCCGGGGACTGACTAGAGACTTGCTGCATACTGCAGGGCTGAATGACTCGGCAGGGAGTGGGGAAGTGAACCCTTCGCTAGCGGCTAGAACTTCCAATAGAGGACTTTACCATCCCTAGGGAAAGGCAATTGGCTGAGTGTATTGGTCAAAGGGGGAAAGTTGCCTTTCTATATCTGCAGTCGAAATCGCAGAATTATCGGAGGGAAAATCTGGTCTGTGGATTGTGTTTGCATCGATTAGTTCTAAGGTGGGTTTAAAAAATCTTTTAACCACCTGCAATTGCTAGTTTTCACTGAATGTCCTCGAGTGCAGTGCTATATTTCACTACACTTAAGCAAAACCACAGGAAATAATCAGATTTTCGCATTTCTGCAGTTACTCAAAAAAACACACAGTTCAACTCGTCATCTTTTCTTCCAGACCTATCTAGAACTACCTATAACACATCCAAACCCCCTCCTGGCTATAACCACAATTTCCTCGTCTCAACAAAAACTTCCTGCTTTCCACCAACAGTCAGGGAAAGTGCTAGAGAAAGGATAGAGTGGTATGCTGGACGGAAGTCTGTACATTAGGCTAGTCCAGAGGAAATATTTCCTATTAGGCACTACTGTGAATATGTGGACTGTGCTGAGTGGACTAGGGCTGATTTGCGGCATTATACGAAAAGCGGAGATGTGAAAGGCAATTTATCGATGTGGCTGGAATCCAGAAGAAGGCAAAATAAGAGTCTCCCTTTTGGTAAATTCAGCTGGATTTCGCGCTCCAGACAGTGCACGAGTTAGCTGTAATCTAGAAAAATTCTACGCTTTCCCCAGCTACTTCATACATTTCCCTTCCCCGATCTCCCTAGCTAGGCTCCATTTCCTATATCTTTGTACTGTAATGGACCAATATTGGGTGGACAGCGAGCTGCGAGTCGACAGGGCCCAAATTTGGCAGCAGCAATCACAGGTAAGGACTACCCAGGCCTTCATAGCTAAGCTATCCCTGGCCTGTCTCAGGTCTCCAATCAGAAGAGAGATCATGGACTGGCTGCGTGAGCGCTCTGATGAGTTACTTACCTGCAGCCGGACTTTCCAACTGGCTGTAAGCCTCTTCGACCTTTTCCATGTGCAGAATTCCACTGCTGAAATCGCGGATTTGCTTGCGATTGCTGCGGCTGCGCTGATGGCGGCAGTGAACACACTCGAAAGGTTTGAAATCAGTGCGGAGTATGTGAGCCGTCTGCCGCATATTGCAGGGAGTGCATCGGAGATCGCGAGTTTGCAGTATTTGCTACTGGCTCGTATTGACTGGGTGCTCGACCTGCCCACTGCCTCTGACATCATCCAGTACTTCTGCACCGCACTCATCGATACACCTGCGAAGGAAAAGTGGGAACAGTGGGCGGACCGCTGCTACCAGCAGTCCTCAATGCGCTTCGGTCCCTTTACAATTGCAGTCGCTGGGTGCCAGGCGCTGGGAGGAGCAGTACCAGCAGTCGCCTATAGCCAGGAAGCAGTGACTGCGCTGTTGGAAGAGGCCGGGCAAGTGGACTCCGTGGAAGGCGACCGCCTGGACTCAACGTTCTCTTCTTCTCCAGACCGGCCTAATAAATAGCGCTAAGAACCCAGAGAGACAGTTACGTTAAAATGCTATTCAGTCCAGCCGTAGGCTCGAGCTCTGTGACTTTCGTAGGCTCCACCCAGGTCTTCTCCGCACTGCTGATCCCCTACTTAGTAGGCCTGTACCGGGACGACTACGATACAAGCGAGTGGTCCAACTGGGTCCGAGTCCTCGGCTACTTCCTTATCTGGGTCAACTCAATTGTGGCAGGTACTGGAGCCTTTTTCTCTATGAAAGTGTTGAGGATTCCGGTGAGTCCTAGACAGGCGATTTCCTTCTCAGTGCTAGGGATTCTTCTGGTGACCTTTAATGTGATGTTTGGACTGCAGACGCCTACACTGCTGCTGTGCTCTGGCGACTTCAGCACTGCTTGTATGGAGGGGGATGAAAGCGCACTGCCTTGTCCGGTAGGAATTACCTAGGTGGCAGGGGATGTGAAGCGGTGGGAGGCCTTTTTGTATACCTTCTCTCTGTGCGTCCTGCTTATGTCGCAAAGTCTCACGATTCTCTACCTCTCAGACCGTCCTCATCCTCCTGACGCCTCTACTCACCAAGTGATGGCCCAGCAGCCTCAGCTGCCCGAGCCAGTGCTAGCCAAGTCCTTCGAAGCCACCGACTCTGTGACTCGGGGCGAAGCGAACAGGGGCAGAGGCAGAGGCCGCGGCAGAGGCAAGTAGCTGCAGAGCTAAGCAATTAGCCATAAAAGGCCGCCTGCTGAATCCACTAAAGACGGAAATTGAAGGGAGTTCCTAATGAGTCAATTCTCTATCTTTTCTACTTCCCCATATACACCCGGCTACTCCAATCCCTACATCCCTGAAAATAAAGTGACTCTAAGCTTCTCTAGTAGTCCGCTTCGAAGGGTCTGCAGGGCCGCGATTCATGAAGACTCTGTATTTTCGCCTGAAGCGCGAAGTCTTGAACACCGCTTCCACTGAGCTTGGACTGTGGTTGCAGTTTTTCGTGGAGCTGAAGTCGCTGAAGCCCATTATTTTGCCCACTTCGGAGTCGGCCTCTTCGGGCACTGGCGTCTCCTTCACCATTTCTGGGTGTATGAGGGCGACACACCTGAATTTCTGAAGTCCTGGATATACCATTTGGGCAGGCTATTGAGGCTGAAACAGGCCTATTTGTAAGCTCAGAGTCGATTTTTTGTTTAATAACTGATAGGCAAAACTCGATTTCGTCATACAGTTTCCTTACCTGGCTCAGAGAATGTGAGCGACTCGAGACACATATATACAAATTCCCCTAAAATACCAACTTACTGCCTCACCAATCACTTTCCTATAACTATTCGCTTCCCTCCCTAGTACGAAACAGCACTTAAGCCACTCCTGCAAGTCTGCAGACATGGCTAAGTATGGTCTGTAGCAGTCCATAGTGATTATGGGGCAGAACTGCTCCTGCCTGCGCGAGTCTCCGAAAGAAGAGCCCTACGGACTCGAAATCCAGCGGTCTCCCGACCAAGCCACCCCTACTCCAGGGTCTCAACCTGTGACCCGGCCTAGTCCCGGCCTCAACTTCCTCCATCTAATCAAGGTGCAGGCAGCCCTGCGAGGCTATTTGGACCGCAGAGCTGTGAAGGGAGTGGTTATAACTAAGCAACCGCAGAGCCGGACTGCTGCTGAAAACGTCTATTCCGCTGCACCTTCTGCGGAGTTGAGGGAAATCAGAGGGGAAGTGCCGGACTATTCGAACCCTGCGACCAAGGTGGCAGTTCAGAAGTATGGGAACTTCGCCTTTACTGAGGCCGAGAATGATGATGCGAGGCTGATTAAGCGGGGTCCTGTGGAGCTCGACAATGGAGCGATTTACACTGGGGAGTGGAGTGAAAACAACCAGCGGCATGGGAGTGGAACTCAGGTTTGGACGGACGGCTCGAAGTATGAAGGGTACTGGCGCTTTGATAAGGCCAATGGGAAGGGGCGTCTCATTCATGCTGATGGGGACGTCTATGTGGGGGATTGGCTGGATGATAAAGCTCACGGAGAGGGGACTTATTTGCACACTGATGGAGCTAAATACGAAGGCGCCTGGAGAGAGGATAAGCAGCACGGCATTGGAGTGGAAACCTGGCCCGACGGCGCCCGCTACGAGGGTCAGTACGAGAACGGAAAGAAGCATGGACAGGGCAAATTCCAGTGGGCGGACGGAAGCATGTACACAGGCGAGTTCAGCGAAAACAACATCCACGGCAAAGGCGTGTACAACTGGATCGACGGGCGGAAGTACGACGGAGACTGGAAGAACAACAAGATGGACGGTAAGGGGGTCTTCACCTGGTCTGATGGACGGAAGTACCAGGGCGAGTATGTGGATGACAAGAAGCAGGGCTTTGGGGAGTTCATTTGGCCGGATGGACGGAAGTATGAGGGGATGTGGTTCAATGGGAAGCAGCATGGCCGTGGGGTGTATGTCACTGCCAATGGCACGCAACGAGAAGGAGAGTGGAAGGACGGCAAGCGGATTAAGTGGCTCTCGAAGGAAGGAGAAGACGCCAACGATAGTTAACAATGAGAGGAGAGCACTGGGTGTAGACTTCTCACTCTGGCTAAAAGTGGCTTGGGGAATTTGTCTTAGATGAGAAATACTGAATTCAAAATTTCGCTATTGTCTTTGGCAGAAAGAGACTTCTATTGGGGTTGGCATCTTGAATACAGGAGAAATAGTTGAAAGATAGAGAAACTGCGTTTTGACGTATTGCGGATTCGAGTGCTACTCTTTGATAATTCAGTTTAAGCAGGCTGCAGCACAGATTCAGACTGTTTTAAGCATAACTTTCGCCTTTTCTCATATCTCTTCCTTGACTTTTCTCAATATTCTAGTACACTGGTCGAAAATGCCAAAAGTCCACATTCGCTAATAGCCTTTTCCCTGTTTCACCTCGCAACCAGCATACACACTAAGAAGGCTCCATAGTGATTATCTCCCTAATTCCCTCCAAAACCTTCCACCCCCAAAGAATCACTTTGCAAAGAGATTCACTCAGTGAGCAATTTCCGCTCCCCAGCCTACTAATCACAAAAAAGCGCTTATATCGTCCCTCTCCCAAAGCCGCCCTAGTGCATAGAAGTTCCTAAATCCGCCATATACAAGAATTATGCGCAAGAAGCCCAGCCAAGAGTCTTCCGTCTCTCAGTCTCGCGACCTGGGCAGTATCACCACAGTGGGCAGCATTTCCGAGCGACCGCGCCTGCGCAGACTGACCTCCCGAGCAATCATCAATTGCCAGTCGCTTGCGAAAGGACAGGAGACTGGATCCGCATTGAAGGAGAAATGGAGCGAGTATGAAAATATCGCAGGGGAACTGGGGGAAAGGTCTGAGGAAGGCGAGGATTCGCTGCTGCAAGAGCTAGTGGACATATTAGAGTCGCAAAGGGCTGACACTCGAGCAGGCTTAAAGTCGCGCTCAGCACTGCACTCCCCGCGCATAGCCGAAGCCGCCAGACCGCAGCATCCAGAGGACTGCGTCCGGCCTATGGACTTGGTGCGGAGATCCATGCGGAAAGTAAAGTCGGTGAAGTTGATATTCAAGGGACATGGAGGCCTGGTGAGACGGAGAGACGCCCAGCGCAAGGACTGACGGATCTAATAAATGTCAGACCTTCAGACAGTGCTAGTAAAGGGGATTTCAGGTCAGGTGTTGGGTATTGTGGAAGTGACGAGTAGGGGACTGAGTTGTGGATTTGTGATTGGCTGTAGCGGTAAAGGACTTACTAGTGAGGACTTAGTTAACAAATATGAACGAGTTTGCCGGAAGGACGGAGAGTGCTGATCCAGTCCTGCCGGGAGTTGGAGTCTGCAGGCTGGATGAAGAGGGTGTAGACGTGCGCTGCAAGGACCGGCTCCGGCAGGTGGAACTGCACCGAGGACCGAACTTCCGCGAAATGCGCCCAAAACAAAGGCCTCAAAAGCGCATTTTGCCCTGGAAACAGCATCAGTTCCACCCCAGTGTCGAAACTGTGGAAGTAGGAAAGTCCCATTCTCACACATATTTCCTGCAGGTCAACCTGACTCCAAGCACTCTGGAAAAGCCCTGTATAAGCCACTATATCCGAGTCTTGGTGACTCACAGGAGAGCTGAATACCATTATAGTGTGGGCGCTGGCTGCGGCTGTGGCCTTGAAAGCAGTCACGGAAAAGTCGATTAGCAGGGGAAACAGCCGGCCTGGAGTCTTCAGAGGGAAGTTCACTTGGTCGAAGTGGGCGATTTTTAGTATGGACTTGGCAGAAAGAGGGATGGGTAGGCCTGGCCTGGGTTCCTCGTCTGCAGTGGAAGCCTCATATATAAAGAAGCCCAGTGTTTTCAGGCTGCCGATGGTCAGTTCCATACAAATCGCCTTCGCGCTTTCTCCAGTGACGTCACTACTCAGCAAAAAGTCAGGGAAAGTCAGGCGGTCTTTCAGTATTCTGCTCAAAATACGGGGAAAAGCTGTGAGTTCGCTGAGGAAAAGCCGGGAAACTCGCTCCAATCGGACGATTTCGTAGAGTTCCAAGTAGAGGGAGATGCAGCTGAGCAGCAGGCCTGGGGCTTTTTCCATATTATGGGAATTAGGGAGGTGTTAGGGGAAAAAGGGGTTTTGGGTCTATTCAGGTATGGAAATACGGGAATAAGACGTGGCTTAGATTAAAATATTCTCAGCTTTTGGGAAGAAATCGGGACGATTTGCTTTTGTGGAACCATAAAAAGTGAGGAAAACTCAGCATGTACGCAACAAACAGAGGAATTCGCAGGCACAGCAGACGCTAGCACTACACAAAACCTCGATCTCTATATTTCTAGCAATTAGCACTCTAGCTGAGTGTCTCTGACGGCTTCAGTCTTCAACTCCTTGATTTCTTCCTTCGCCTGATTCGCCTTCCTGCAGAAATCATCGACAAGTTTCTTCACACTGCCCTGCTGAATGGTGAAAATGACAGGCAAGTCAGCCACCAGCCCCAAAAATGCTACTCTCAGTTCTTCTATTCCTTTGCGAACTTCCGCTATCTCTAGCTGAACGGCCGCCACTTCTTCAGCATTGAGACTGACTCTGGGCTTCGCTCATATTACTATAGAAATGGATCTAAGCAGTCGTATCTTTCGTCCTGCTCTGTCCCCCTTCTGTCCTCCAGTCCGAGGCGACTACCCTGTAGATCGAGAAGCAGCTCGCTTTTGGCCTCAGCGCAGTCCATAGTGGCGGAGATAACGAGGTATCAAGCTCTGACTCGGAGAGTGAGGATAGGCTAAACGCGGCTAGTAATGGAACAAAGCTTTGCGGCTGTGGCAAATGCTAGGGTCAGTTTTGTGGATGGCTATTACAGCCTCGCCCTCAAACCGACATCAAAGAGATCGTCTTTCTGTTCTTCGGAGGGAAGGATGACAGTAGTGATGTCAGGGGAGGGCGCTGCGGACACACTGGCCGAGCCTTGAGGGATGGAGCACCCTGAGAGGAGGAGACGAGGTATGTAGTCCTGCCATTACAGCGCTT